>VFQN01000049.1_pt1 | contig 271012 bp, 281 predicted proteins | sample 3512371 | NCBI WGS metagenome assembly VFQN01 (sample SAMN10412370, study PRJNA504923) | tailings metagenome | isolation source: Replicate 2 from Balatoc abandoned mine | place: Philippines: Itogon, Benguet | collected 2017-08-28
CGGTGCGCACCGTCGGCGTGATGGGCGACGGCCGCACCTACGACCAGGCCTGCGCCCTCCGTGCCGTCACCTCGACCGACGGCATGACCGCCGACTACTACCCCTTCGACCACGCCTTCCTCGGCCGCGTCGCCAACCGCATCATCAACGAGGTGCGGGGGGTGAACCGGGTGACGTACGACATTACGAGCAAGCCGCCGGGGACGATTGAGTGGGAGTGAGGTACCGGCCAGCGCTCTGTTAGCTACTGAGCTCGCATACTTTGAGGTTCTTGAGGAGGACGGAGTGGCCAAACTCAATCGTCAGCAGATCCATGAGCGAGCACTGTACGTTCTTGAACGGAATCCGCAGGGTATTCGTTGGTCAGATCTTCTCCGAGCAGTGGAAGCAACTGCGCCGGAAACGCCGCACAACAGTGTCCATGGTGGTGTCCACAATTTGCTCACCACTCGATCGTCTGAGATCGTGAAGGTCGCACGCGGGACTTATCAATTGGCAAAGTTTATGGAGGCCGACGACGCCGCCGCGAGTGCCAAGGAGATGGAGAAGGAAACGACTCCGGTTAAAGCGGAAGCACCTGGATACGAGACTCTTACGGAACAGGACTTCTATGCGAGCTTTGCTGAGTGGCTACAAGAGAATGATGAAGCCACTGTTGCCGCTCCTCTCGGCGGAAGTAGCCTTGGCGGCAAGTGGGGTACGCCTGATGTCATCGGTGTTCTTAAGCCGCGTGCTCAGGACATTTTCAAGTTCGAACCTCAGATCGTAACGGCCGAAATCAAGGCAGTTCCTGGTCAACCAGTTGTCGCTTTCGGGCAAGCGGTCGCATATCGTCTCTTCTCGCACCGCAGTTACATCGTCGTGCCGAACTCGACGAGCAGCGATGACATGAATCGGCTCAAGTCCCTTTGTAGCATACACGGCGTTGGATTGGTTACTTTTGCGCTGGACAAAGACCAGCCTGATTACGCCGTGATCGTTCTGCCTGCGAACGCATCGCCTGACATGTTCTACGTGAATAACATGCTCGAACGCCTCAAGTCGGGTGAGCCGACATTGTTGAATAAGCTGTTCTGAAGCAACGTGCAGGACATCAATCGCATCAGCTACGGCATCACCAGCAAGCCGCCGGGCACGATCGAGTGGAGTGAGCAGGATCAAAGTCGAACGTCGTCATTGTGGAATCGCGATGAACGGGCCTGGCTAGGCCGGAACGCGGTCGCTGTTGTTCCAGAGATACGGTATGTGTCTGTCAGGCCGCTCGCCGTAACAGATCGGCATAGCGCTGTAGATAGAGTGGCCAACCCTGATCGCCGGCAACACCGTCGCGCACGCACTGCCAGCCATCGCCATGACGGTCCAGCTTCCGATGCTCGAGATCGACGCGGGTTCGGTTTGCTGTCTCGGCCGTGAACCGCACTTCCCATTCGCTGGTCTTTTCCGGGTCGGTCTCGATCTGCCATCGGGGGCTAATCTCCCAACTCAGCAGCACCCGGTTGGGCGGCTCGTAAGCCAGGACGCGCGCCCAGCGGCACTCGCTGCCGTCGACGCCGCGGTCATAGACGTGGCCGCCGACGCGGGGCTCGAAAACCGTCTCTGCAATCGGGACGGCCAGCAAGTTGTGCTCGCTAGGCTTGAAGCTGCCGAATTGCTCGGTGAAGACTTTGAATGCTCGTTCAATCGGCGCCTCGACGACAACCGACTGCCTTACGGGTGATGGCGAAATGTGCGTGGTCATCGTTACTCCTTTGGCGGTTGTTCGACGGTGACCTTGTAGGCCGCGAGCGTCTTGCTCCAGAATCGGTCGAGCCAAGCACGCATCTGACCAAGCCCTTGCGGGTCAATGTGATAGACGTTGCTCGCGCCTCTCGGCTCCATGCGGATGAGGTGGGAATTGCGCAGCACCTTCAGATGTTGAGAGACGGCTGACTGCGAGACGGGAACCTGCCGGGTAATCTCGGCGACCGAGCGTGGACGCTCCGCAATCAACTCGAAAATCGTACGTCGAGTAGGGTCGCCGAGCGCGGTCAGTTGAGCATGATTAGAAGTCACGACTTATGATTAGTTAATACTGATGATTGTGTCAAACCCTTCCGGGAATCGGAGAGCACACGGGTGCCTGTGGTGGCTTGCTGGGGGCTGCTCCCCGATTTGGAGGCATGGAAGCCGATGAGCCCATAACGGCGCTCGATGCCGAGGTCGGGATTCTGCACCGCTATGTCGAGCGATGATCCTCTGGTCTCGCGAGCGTTAAGGTTGTCGCACCGCGCAATCGAGATGCGAGATCGAATCAACGGGTGGGAGTAGAGGGGACAATCGGCCGCAAGACTATGGCCGGGCTCCGGCTTGCCTTGCCGCTTCTTTCCCGCCAGCAACGCCGCCATGATTCGTCTCGATAACATCAGCAAGCAGAACGGCCATCAGATCCTGTTCATCGACGCCTCGATGGGCCTCCAGAAGGGGGAGAAGGCGGGGCTGGTCGGGCCCAATGGCGCCGGCAAGACGACGCTGTTCCGGATGATCGCCGGCCAGGAGCAGCCCGACGACGGCCAGGTGACGATCGATCCCGGCATGACCATCGGCTATTTCAGCCAGGACGTCGGCGAGATGTCGGGCAAGAGCGCGGTCGCGGCGGTGATGGATGGCGTCGGGCCGGTGAGCGAGCTGGCCGTCGAGATCGCCCGGCTTGAAGCGGCGATGGCCGATCCCGAACAGGCCGACGACATGGATGCCCTCGTCGAGCGCTATGGCGAGGTGCAGGGACGCTTCGAGGAGCTGGACGGCTATGCGCTGGATGCGCGGGCGCGCGAGGTGCTGGCGGGGCTTTCGTTCAGCCAGGAGCGCATGGACGGCGATGTCGGGCTTTTGTCCGGCGGCTGGAAGATGCGCGTGGCGCTCGCCCGCATCCTGCTGATGCGGCCCGACGTCATGCTGCTCGACGAGCCCTCCAACCATCTCGATCTCGAAAGCCTGATCTGGCTGGAGGACTTCCTCAAGAAGTACGAAGGCGCGTTGCTGATGACCTCGCACGACCGCGAGTTCATGAACCGCATCGTCGGCAAGGTCGTGGAGATCGACGGCGGCTCGCTCACCACCTATTCGGGCAACTTCGATTTCTACGAGCAGCAGCGCGAGATCGGCGAGCGGCAGCGCCAGGCGCAGTTCGAGCGCCAGCAGGCGATGCTCGCCAAGGAGATGAAGTTCATCGAGCGCTTCAAGGCGCGGGCGTCGCACGCCGCCCAGGTCCAGAGCCGGGTCAAGAAGCTGGACAAGATCGAGAAGGTGGAGCCGCCGCGGCGTCGCCAGTCCGTGCGGTTCGAGTTCCGCGCCCCGCCGCGCTCGGGCGACGACGTCGTGAGCTTCAAGAGCGTTCACAAGGGCTATGGCAGCCAGCCGATCTATGAAGGGCTCGATTTCCGGCTGCGTCGCCTGGAACGCTGGTGCGTGCTCGGCGCCAACGGCGCGGGGAAGTCGACCCTGCTGAAGCTGGTGGCCGGCGCGACCGAGCCCGATCAGGGCACCGTGAACGTCGGCAGCAGCGTCAAGATGGGCTACTTCGCGCAGCACTCGATGGACCTGCTGGACGGCGACGACACGATCTTCGAATCGCTGGACGGGTCGTTCCCGCAGGCCGGGACGGGCGCGCTCAAGTCGCTGGCCGGCTGCTTCGGCTTCTCCGGCGACGATGTCGAGAAGCCGTGCCGCGTGCTGTCCGGCGGCGAGAAGGCGCGTCTGGTCATGGCCAAGATGCTGTTCGATCCGCCGAACTTCCTGGTGCTCGACGAGCCGACCAACCATCTCGACATGGCCACCAAGGAGATGCTGGTCGCGGCCCTGGCGGAGTTCGAGGGCACGATGCTGTTCGTCAGCCACGATCGCCATTTCCTGGCCGCGCTCTCGAACCGGGTCCTGGAGCTGACGCCCGAGGGCGTTCACCAGTACGGCGGCGGCTACACGGAATACGTGGCGCGGACGGGCAAAGAGGCGCCGGGTCTTCACCCGGGGTCGTAGAAGGGTTCGGGTGCATTCCATGCACCCCGGCTGTTGAGAGAGCTCGGCCGCGGGCGCATACTTTGTTCATGATCTACAGAATGTTGCTCGGCCTCGCCGTGTCAGGCGCATTGGCCGGTTGCCAGTCGCCCGGCCAACTCGCCCAGAAGGGGCCCGCCTGGAACGCCGTCTATCAGGCGCCCTACGAGAGGATGGCGAGCTGCATCGCCGACCTCGAACGAGGTCCCATGACGACCGCGACGCCCTCGACCTATTCGCAGGAGCGCCGGGCGAGGGTGGTCGTCACGTCCCCGACAGGCTCCGCGCTCGGCGAGTACGACATTCGTCAGATCTCTGCCCGGGACACCGAAGTTACCTATCGAAGCATCTACGGCGGGCCCGGCAGCGGCGCAGGAAGCGGCGCGCTCGAGAAGGCCAACCGTTGCGGCAATCCCGCCTAAGGCCTCTTCCGCCCTACAGTGAAAGCCCGGCGATGGCCGCGCTCGGCGTCAGGCCGAAGTAACGGCTGAAAACGCGGGACAGGTGGGCGGTATCGGCAAAGCCCGCATCCAGGGCAGCCGTCCGGACCAGCGCGCCATCGGCCATTAGCTGTGCGGCAAACTGCAAAGCCGACCACGACTTGAACTGGCGAAAGCTCTGTCCGGTCGCGGCCTTGAAGCAACGCAAAGCCTGCGTGCGCTCCAGGTGCAGGCGGCGCGCCAGCTCACCCTGATGCATGCGCTGCATCGGGTCGGCGTATATCGCCCGAACGACTTCCGCGATCGGATCCCGCGGGGCGGCCGGCGGCACCGTCAGTCTGGCCCGAAGTTCGTTCGTGGCGTCCTCGGCGCCGCGGAGCGCCTCCCAGGCCCGTTGCGCCAGCGCGCCGCTCAGCGTCTGCGCCAACGGCACCTGGAAAGGAAACGGTAGGCCGTTGAGATAGAGAACGTCGGCGCCGCGCTCGGGCAAGGCAACCGCATGCACGATGCCCGGCCTGACGAGCAGGATGTCACCCTCCACGCGCAGTCCCTTGTGCTCCAGCCGCAGCGGCCCCGTCCGCCCGCCCAGCACGCAGGTGACGGCGTTCGCGTGCGCCCGGAGCCGTCTGCTGCCGACCGGCAGGAGCGCATTGCGGAAAGGAGACAACGCGTCGGGCATCGCCCCGACTATTTCCGGCCGATGCGTCCGGCGCAAGAGGGGCCGCCACGGCGGCGTTTGCCGAGGGCGGCCCCCTTGTGGCTACCTTGCGTGGCTACCTTGCGATGCCGGCCCTCGCAAAGGCTTCCTGATACTGTCGGCCATTCACGAACACATCCTTGCGCACGACCTGGCCGGCTGCATTGACGGTGACTACGTCGAGCATCTCCACTCGTGCGGTGAAGGGCGTGCCGCCGGGTTCCGTGAGTGTCGAAACCATTGTCCATTCGAGGACCCAGTGATCGGCGCCGTACAGCAGGCGGCTCATCTCCAGCGTAAAGTCGAACGCAGCGAACAGCCCGATGCAATGCTGGCGCAGCGCTTCCCGGCCCTTGACCGGCTCCGATCCATTATGGATCCAGAAGATCGTGTCTTCCGAATGAAGGGACGCAATCAGGTCGGGATTCCGTGTTTCCCAGCTCGCATGATAGCGCTGAAACAGCGCTTCGAGCGTCGGCGGCGATTCGATCTGTCTGACGTCGGGCATCTGCTCTCTCCTTTGTGGGCAGATAAACCCTATCCACATGTCGCGGCACCGCGTTGAACAAACGTGCATTACGGCTCGCGGGTCAACCCAAGGTAAGGTGGCGGAGAACACGCGACTGCAACGACACGGGGCCGGCCATGGATCAGCAGCAAGCTCATTCCTTCGCGCAGAGAAACAAGCAGAACTATTTCCAGGCCAAGGACGCCTACATCGCGCGCGATCTCGATGCCTGCATTGCCTATTACGCGCCCGACCATCAGATCATGTCGAAGCCGACACCACGCGGCAGAGAGCATATCCGCAGATTCTTCGAGGAATCCTTTGCGACGTGGCCGGACATTCGGATCGTGGTCGAGAATGCACTGGCCGAAGATGATTGGGTCATGGGGCGGAGCATCACGACCGCGACGCACTCGAGTACGGTGATGGGCGTTCCCGCGACCCACAAGACCATCGAGACGACCTTTTGGGACCTTCATCGCTTCGATAGCGCGGGCCTGATCATCCAGACCTGGAACCTGATGGATGGCCTGTCGATGATGAGCCAGCTTGGCCTCATGCCGTCGCGTTGAAGGCCGAAGACGGGTCGCTCCCCCCGCACCGCTATTCTTGTCGCCACAAATTGATCACAGCCACTCGTCGAGCGACGATTCGTCGAGTGGTCTGTCCATGCCTGTTGATTAAGAATCCGCAACGCACGACGGCAAAGCGCTACATTGCGCTCTCGACCACTACGCGCATAGGCAGAGCACGATGACGAGCACCGTCCCTGAGATGCGCTCCAACAAGCTGGTGAGCATGGATATCGATCAGCTGCGAGGATGGGCGGCGTTCATGGACAAGGCCATGATCGCCAGCCTCATTGCCACCATCCTGGCCGTTGCGGCGCTTGGCATCACGACATGGCAGTCGTTCAAGTACGGCGCGGCCGTACGTGCCCACGAGCAGGCTGCCGTGGATCGATACAAGGGTATCGAAAGCCAGTCCGGCCAGCTCGCGCAGGATGCTGCGGCGGCTCGCGATCGGGCAGCGGCGCTCGAGCAGGAGGTTTCCTCGGCGCGAGGGCGGACGGCGGCCCTCGAACAGGAGATGTCCGCAGCGCGGGAGCGGGCCGCGGCGCTGGAGCAGCAGGCCTCCGCGGCGCGCGAGCGCGCGGTGGCGTTCGAGCAGGCGGCCCGCGACGCCAACGAACGGGCAGCCCGGGCGGCCCGCGAAAGCGCTGCGGCCAGCGAGAAGGCGGCGGCCGAGAAGGCGGCCCGCGAGAAGGCAGGAGCGCCGTCGCTCGACGCCGCTGCGATCCAGCAGCGAGTTGCCGATCTGGCGAAGCTCGTCAGGGAGGCGACCGCGCGCGCGACGGATCAGCCGCAGGGCGCGGCCGAGACGCCGCGGCCGGCCCAAGCAGAGGGGACTCCCGAAGGCACTGCGGCAAGTCGAGAAGAGCAGCCGTCGCCGATTGTCGCGAGCCTTCGGAAATTTGCCGGTACCAACGCCGCCGTATTCGTCCTCGATCAGGTATCCGACGCGCCGGCCGTCGGCTCGACGATCTCAGCCTATCTCGGCGATGCCGGATGGGCACCGCAGACCTGGACATGGACGGGCGTGGCGGGACTCTTCGGCGTGACCGTGCTCCTCAAGGAAGGCAGCGACGCTGCAACGAACGAGGCTGCGTCCGCGCTCGTGGAGGCGCTGCGTACGGCCGGCTTCAATGCCACGAAGGGCGACTGGCCGGCAGGCTGGCATCGCTTCCGGGGCACGCTCAATGGTCCGCAAACGCCTGCCGCGACGGACGCCCCCATCCGGATCGTCATCGGGGCAAAGCCGCGTTGATGCCTGGCTAGACCGTCTGTTGGCTGCCCACGGAAATCGCTCCATGCAAGTCGATCCCAGCAAAGTTCACGCGTTCAAGGATGCGGAGAGTTTCTACAGATGGCTCGGTCGGAACCACGACAAACAAGTCGAGGTCTGGATCAAGATTCACAAGGTAGGGTCGGGACTGAAGTCGATCACGCCCAAGGAAGCCATCGACGTCGTGCTGTGCTGGGGCTGGATCGACGGCTTGCGCAAGAGCTTCGACGACAAGAGCTTCCTGCAGCGCTACTCACCGCGCGGGAAGAAAGGCACCTGGAGTCAGATCAACGTCGACAATGTCGCCCGGTTGATCGAGGGCGGCCAGATGACCGACCATGGACTGCGCGAAGTCGAGGCGGCCAAGGCCGACGGGCGTTGGGCGCGGGCCTATAAGAGCGGCAAGGACATGAAGATCCCGGACGATCTCCAGGCCGCAATCGATGCCGAACCCAAGGCCAAGGCAATGCTGGCGACGCTCAGCGCCCAGAACCGCTTTGCGCTGGCCTTCCGCACCCACAACATGAAGACCGAAGCCGGACGGAAGAAAAAGATCGAGACTTTTGTCGCGATGCTCAAGCGCGGCGAGACGATCTACCCGCAGCGCCGCAAGCAGGCGTCGGAAGCGTAGCCGGCGCCTGCAGGCTCATGCGGCAGGGGAGCTGCTTTGCCCAGCCTGCGGCGTGCAGGCAGCCTAGATGAGGGCAACCTTGCCGGTCGCGAGATCGTACATGCCACCCACGACCTTGACCTTACCGGCCGCGGCAGCCTCGGCGATGATCGGCTTGGCTTCCAGCAGACGTCGCACGTTGTAGCGCACGTTCTGCTTGATTGCCTCGTCGAGTGGATTCGCGGCGTTGGCCTTCTCGGCGAGATCGATTGCAGGCTTGATGGCCTTGACCAGATCGGGCAGATGGCCCGGAAGCTGGGTCTTCTCCTTCATCACATTGATGGTGGCGGCAATAGCGCCGCAGTTCGTGTGGCCGAGCACCATGATCAGCGGCATGCCGAGGACCTTGACGCCGAACTCCAGGCTGGCAAGCCCGTCGGTGTTCACGAAGTTGCCGGCGACGCGCACGACGAACAGCTCGCCGGGGCTCTGGTCGAAGGCGAGTTCGGGGGCAACGCGGGAGTCCGCGCAGCTCAGCAGGCCGGCAAAAGGATGCTGCGATTGCGCGCGCGCGGCACGACCGGCGGAGAAATCCTTGTTATCGGGAGCGTTGGCGACGTAGCGTGCATTGCCGTCCATCAGGCGCTTCAGCGCCTGGTCGGGCGTCATGGCGTTCGGCGCCGGCTTCGCCGTTTGCGCGAGTGCCGGGGCGGCAAGGCTTCCGGCGACAAGGCTGGCAGCACTGACCGCGAGCAGGCCACGACGGGGGAGCTGAACCGGATGATCGTTACACATGACGCGGGCCTCTTCGCGATTGTCGACAGGGCTTCCAAGGTGGAAGAGCCGCGAAAAGCTATCCGATGCCCGCTCGTCGCTAAGAGTCCAAACTTTGCAGGGATCGATCAATCGTGAGCGATCGACGCGAGGCCGTGGAAAGAATGGTCGCCGTCGATCGCGCGGCGCGGGGCCTGTCGGGCGATTTCCTCGAAGCCGGCGCACGTTTGCGCCAAAGAAACAACTTTCGTCTTGCCCTGGCGCGCTATTGTCACGACATGGCGGGCGAAGCGCCGGTGGCGTGGCCGATCTTCAAGATGTTCGATCAGCTCCACCGCTACGTCGCCTCCTACATGTTGATCCACAACTACTATGCCTGGCTGCATGAGAAGGGGCCGCCACCGACGTTGACGGCCTTGCAGAAGGTGACGGGCACGAGCGAACGGCAGACCGCGGGTTTTGTTGCGGCCATGAAGGCAGGAGGTTTCGTCGTCGCCGAAACCGATCCCGCCGACCGGCGGGTGAAGTGGCTGAAGCCGGCGCCTGCCATGGTGGAGGAGATCGGCCGCTCCGTTCGGCTCTTCGTCCGGGCCGCGGACGAAATCGAGGACCGGCAGCCGGCCCTCTCAGACCTGCTCGGTGAACCCGATAGATTGGGTGAGCTGCTGCAGCAGTCGGCGGCTTTCGTTCTTCAGAAGGGGACGTTGATTCACGACTTTCCGCGTGTGCTGCATTTTGCGGGGCGCGACTGTGGCTATCCGCTGTTGGCGGCCGTCATCGGGGCACATTATGCAGCTGCGGTTTCGGGGGCGCCGGATGCCCTGCCGCTTACCCTGCGCAGTTTGGCCCAACGCTTCCAGGTCTCGCGCGCTCATGTCGGCAACCTCCTCGAGGAAGCTGCGCAAAGCGGTTGGTTCAGCATCGGCGACGGAGGCCGGCTGATAGAGGTCAGCGACGGCCTGGTCGCTGAGTTCGAGCAATGGGCATGCTGGCAGATCGTACACTACGATAGCCTCATGGCATTGCTTGCCAGGAAAGCCAGCTAGTCGCGCGCGGAAAAGGCGACGAGGAAGCGGGCGAGCTTTCGAACGGCTTCGCCGGCGTCCGCCGTTGGCATGAGCATGCCGATCGGTTCGAAGGCCAGTTCCTGCGCAAGTGAAACCTCGAAAACCTGGCCGGCGTCGGCGAGTTGCGTCACGAAGCTCGCCGGAAGAACGCACAACAATTGCTCGCGCGTCAGCATCGACCAGAACAGCGCGGGCACGTTGGTGACGATGGAACTGGTACGGGGTGCGATGGTCTCGTCGGCAAACAGCCGATCGAAGGCCAGGCGTGCGGCCATCGGCACCGGAGCGATCAGCCACTTTGCCTTGCGCAGTTCCTCCATCCCGACCTTGCGGCGTTTCAGCAGCGGGTGACCCGGACCCGCCACCACCGCGAAACGATCCTCGAGCAAAGGGACGAAATGCCAGCCTTCGGGCGTCACGCTGGGCGCCCGGCAGAGGGCGATGTCCACCTCATCGCGTTCGATCAGGGCCGCCAATCGTACGGCGTCAGCTTCGCGCGCCTGTACCAGTATCTCGGGATGCCGGCGGCTGAACTGCGGCAGCGCCTTCACCAGAACGCCCGATATCCCGGCCGAGATTGCGGCAACGCGTACGGTTCCCGAGGCACGCCCGGTCATCGCCACCACTTGTTCGGCACCGGTTTCCACCGTTGCCAGGATGCGGCGGGCCGGCGCCAGCAGTGCCGCGCCGATCGGAGTCGGGCGCATGCCCCTGGAATGGCGCAGGAACAGCTGGCATTCGAGCAGTGTCTCCAGATCAGCCAGCACATGCGTCACGGCCGGCTGCGTCAGCCCGATCGCCTCTGCGGTACGCTTGATGCTGCCGAGTTCGGCGATCTGGACAAGCACCTGCAGGTGGCGAATGCGCGCGCGGGCGATCAGGCGATTGCGCAGGGCAGAGGCGTTGGCGCTCACGATATTAGCGATGTTTATTGATGGCCTATCTATTCGATTAGTTACTTATTCCTTTTCGCCGATGATTTGAACCGCTGAAGGGACACACAACCAACCGTCCCCGGTGAAGAGGAAATGCCATGCCGGATCGCTTTCCACGGCTTTCGCGCCGCACTTTGCTTATTTCCGTGCCGGCCCTGGGCATGGCGCCGCTCGCGGCAATGGCGCAGTCCTATCCGGACAAGCCCATAACGCTCGTTGTGCCGTTTCCGCCGGGGGCGGTGACCGACCGGGCGGGCCGTGCGCTCGGGGCGGAACTCGGCAAACGGTTGGGTCAGCAGGTGATCGTCGACAATGTCGGAGGAGCTTCCGGCACCCTGGCCGGCCAGAAGGTGCTGCGTGCGCGCCCCGACGGCTACACGCTGCTGATCGGCACGGTCAACGATCTGGTCATGGCGCCGATCGTTCTCAAACAGGTGGGCTACTCAGCGAAGGATTTCACGCCGATTGCCAAGGTCTTCCAGGTTCCGACCATTCTGGTCGCCAACCCGGCGTTGCCCGCCGATACAGCCGATGAGTTCATCGACTACGCGAAGAAGCAGGGGCGGCCGGTGCCGCTCGGCGCCACGGGCCTCGCAACGCTGCAGACCGTCGGTGGTGTGATGTTCGCGGAGGCGGCGGGCTTCAAGTTCGACATCGTGCCCTACAAAGGAGGCGGGCCGCTCCTGACCGACCTGGTAGGCGGACAGGTTCAGGTCGCCACCATGGCGCTGGGCTCGGCGCTCAGTCTGATCCGTCAGGGCAAGCTCAAGTCGCTGGGCCTGATTTCGCTACGACGCGATCCCACGGCGCCCGACCTGCCGACGGTGAACGAAGGAAAACTGGTCAAAGGGATCGAAGCCGATCTCTGGGGTGGTCTCGCCGGACCGGCAAACCTGCCGCCGGCCGTGGTCGCGCGCCTCTCGGCCGCGCTACGCGACATTCTCGCGGACCCATCGTTCAAGGAGTCCGAGGCGCGCGCGGGCAACGTTCTGGCCGAGTATGCCGATCCGGCATCGTTCGGGACGTTCGTGGCACGGGAAGAGGGGCGGCTGCGCGCATTGGCGGCGAGGGTCCAGCTGGAATAGACGACCGATCCGGAGACGTCTCACTTGACGCGCTCGCGACTGCATAATATTGCTATTTGGCAATATAGCCAAAAGGCAATTAATAATGCTGCAATCCGGGCAACAACTTGATCTGGTCTTTGCTGCGCTCGCCGACCCGACACGGCGCGCGATCCTGGCGCGCCTCGCGGCCGGCGAGGCAACGGTCAACGAACTGGTCGAGCCATTCGATCTCAGCCAGCCGACCATCTCCAAGCATCTGAAGGTGTTGGAAGGGGCGGGATTGGTGTCACGCGGCCGCGAGGCACAGTTCAGGCCGGTGCGCCTGAACGCGGCGCCTCTCGAAACGGCCGCGCATTGGATCGGTGACTACCGCCGTTTCTGGGAAGAGAGCTTCGACCGGCTCGACGCCTATGCAAGTGAACTCCATCGAAAGGAAAAGAATCATGGCCGCAAGCGCAAACGCAGCAGCAAGTGAGTCGATCGCCGATCGTACCGTCGTCATCACTCGCGAACTCAATGCTCCGGTACGCATCGTGTTCGAGGCGATGAGCAAGCCCGAGCATGTCATCAAATGGTTCGGGCCGGTCGGCTGGCCGCTGACCAAATGCGACATGGACTTCCGCGTCGGTGGCAAGTTCAGCTTTGCGATGACGGGTCCCAATGGCGTGCAGAACACGCCGTTCGGCGGCACCTATCGCGAGATCGTGCCCAACCAGCGCATCGTCTACGACAACGGCTTCGAGATCGAAGGTGCGGGCAGGATGGTGCACACGATCACCCTTGAGGAGAAGCGGGATAAGACGTTGCTGACCTTCAGCACCCTTTTCGACACCGTGGCGATGCGCAACGAGCATGTCGGCATGGGTTTCGTTGTCGGTGTGAATTCCGGCTTCGATCAGCTCAACGATCTTGTCGATACGATGGCGCGCAGCGCCGGTCGCAAAGGTTGATTGTCGTCGATTGCCGCCTACATGGGAACGACCCGAGCGAGGTAATGGGGCCTCGCAGCCATGGCGGTAGTAATCAGCATGTTCGATCAGCTTCCCGGGGAACGCGGCTTCGACTTCGTTCCCGCGACGACGAGTCTCCTCTTCACCGTAGCGCCGGGGCTGGCGCTTGCCAGCATCGACGGTCTTCCTGCTCTGCCGTATGACACGGTCGACATGGCGATGAAGGCTGCATCCACCGTTTCGATGCCGGTCACGCAGGACATGGACGGCGTGTTGACGCTTCAGCGTACTCTCGGTGCGGCCCTGCAGGCTGCCGGGCTTGGCGCCCATCTCACGCTGCCCGCGATATTGCTCCGTGAAGGGCAGCAGCCGGGCACCTTGCCCATCCGCACGTTCGCTCTGGTCCAGCGCTTGCCCGAACATGATCGATATGTTCCGCTCGGGCAGTGGTCGCTCAACGATCGCTAGGAGTTAGCGGCAGTGAGTATTTCGCGACGTCCTGTCGTCGGCATCCTGGCGGCAGGCCTTCTGATACCAGCAGGGCAGGCGGCGGCCGAAGCCCGGACGATCAGCGGCAAGGTCGTCTATCGCGAGCGCATGATGTTGCCTCCGGGGGCCGTTATCGAGATCAAGCTGCTCGACGTCTCGTTGGCCGATGCGCCTGCGAAGACGATCTCCGAAACGCGGATCACCGACGCGAAGGCCAGTCCGATTCCCTACACGCTGCGGTACGATTCTGCGCAGATCGACCCGCGACACACCTATGCCCTGCATGCCCGCATCCAGGAAGGCGACCGGCTGCTCTTCATCAGCACGACACGCCACACCGTTTTCGCCGGCGGCAAGGACGATGGAGAGATCCAGGTCGAGCATGTCGCGGCCCAAGTGCCGCCGTCGCCCTCTTCGCCCGTCGGGCGCTGGCTGGCAGAAGACATTCGCGGTGGTGGCGTGATCGACGATCTGCAATCGGTGCTCGAAATCTCAGGCAACGGAGCCGTAAGCGGCAGCGGTGGATGCAATCGCCTGCACGGACAGGCGACGATTTCGGGGGCGAGCCTCACTTTTGGGGCCATCGCCAGTACGCGTATGGCCTGCCCACCGGCTGTCATGGACCAGGAAAGCAAATTCCTGTCTGCTCTCGAGGCAGTGCGGAGTTTCAGGATCGATTCGCAGCAGCGCAAACTTTTCTTCCTCGACGCTGCCGGCCGGCCGATCATGCGGCTGTCGTCCCTGTGAGAGTCAGCCGATGTCCGTTGTCATCTATGGAATCAAGAACTGCGATACGATGAAGAAGGCGCGCGCCTGGCTCGACAAGAAAGGCATCGCCTACGATTTTCACGATTACAAGAACGCCGGGATCGAGCGCGGCCGCCTCGAAGGGTGGGCCAGGAAGGCCGGCTGGGAGACCTTGCTCAATCGGGCCGGCACGACCTTCCGCAAGCTGCCTGAAGGGGACAAGGAAGGTCTGACGGAGACGAAGGCGATCGCCCTGATGATCGCGAACCCGTCGATGATCAAACGGCCCGTGCTCGAAACCGGCGGAAAGCTGCTCGTGGGGTTCAAGCCCGCTCAGTACGAAGAGGCGCTGGATCGCAGTTAGGCCGTTATCATTTACTTATTTTATTATGGAACTTCAGTGTATTAACTGGGGTTATTGACACTAAAGGTGAAATACCTGATGGTTGTCCCATAAAGCCTTAAGCGGCCAAGATAATTGATTTTTCGCGACTGAGTCTGTCGTTTCTCCCCTCAATTTCGAGGTCAAAGATGCGTTCCCGAATCCTTGCGCTTTGCGCGGCTCCTCTTTTCCTGTCGCTGGCTGCCTGTGGCGATACCTGGGGCGAGCGCGCAGTGACGGGTGCCGGCATCGGCGCCGGTACTGGTCTGGCGGTCGGCGCGGTGGCTGGCTGGCCGCTTCTTGCGCCTGTCCTGGTCGGCACGGCAGTCGGCGCCGGCATTGGCGCGGCAACCACGCCGAAACACTGAAAACAGGGTTCAGCGAAGCAGCAGCTTGAGCTTGCGGTCGAAGACGCGGAGCACGTCTTCAAGCGAATCGCCGTGCGCCAGCTTGCGTGGCCCATTGTAGACCATGTAGCCGCCCCCTGAGCCGCCCCCGGGGACCTTGGCTATAGCAAAAAGCGGCTGCTCGGCGGTGTGTCGGAAGATCGAGAAAATGGCCATGCCCGGCCGGAAGTCGATGGCGTAATCGCGCCACTCGCCGGAGGCGACCCGCATGCTGTAAAGGTTCAGCAGTCGGGACAGTTCTCGCCGGTCGAATGAGACAATGCGGCGTCGGGCCCTTTGATCGGCCAAACGGTACAAGTTGGTCATGCCGCGATGTTTTCGGTCATGTCGTTGCCATGAATTCTTGCAGAACGGTGAATGGGGGTAAAGCGCCCTCCCGACGGCTTCGGCTGGTTTGCCAAAGGCCGGGGGGGCGGCTATGAACCGCCGCTGAAGCTGTTGATATTTCGCGATAATCCGGGAGCCCTGCGTGTCCGACTCCGCCGCGTTTCAAGAAATCGACGATGCCGTCCGCAAGGACGAGATGAAGGAGTGGTGGGGACGATACGGTACCTGGGTGGTCGCCGCCGCCGTCGTCGTCGTTGTCGGGGCTGCAGGCCTCGTGGGTTGGCGCCAGTACGATCAGGCGCAGCGCGGTGCTGCGAGTGCGGCCTATTCGGCGGCCCTCGCGCTCGCGGCGACCGATCCGGCAGCCGCACGCGCCGAACTCGAGAAGCAATCGACCAGCGCGGCCGAGCCCTACCGTTCGCTGGCTGCCATGGTGGCTGCTCAGCTGCGCGCGACGCACGAGGAGCAGGTGACGGCACTGGTCGCCGTCGCGCCGAGCCTGCCGGCCCGCGAGCTCAGCGATCTTGCGATGGTGATTGCCGGCTTCAAGAGCATCGGCACGCCGAAGGCGCAGGAGACGATGGCGCTGCTCGAGCCGCTCGGCGCGGTCGACCGGCCCTTTCAGTTGAGCGTGCACGAGCTGCAGGCGATGGCGGCAATGGGGAAGGGCGATGCCAAGCGCGCCCAGCAACTTTGGACGGAAATCACCAAGGACCGGGCAGCGCCGCAGGGCATGGCCCAGCGCGCATCAGCGATGCTCAGCGTCCACGGCGCGGCGGAGGCGAAGTAATTCCATGCAAAGCGTATTCCGCACCGTTGTCGATCCTCGGCTTCTGCTCACTGCCACGCTGCTGACTGTCTCTCTGTCGAGCTGTGACTGGTTCGAGAAGAGCAAGCAGCCGCTGCCGGGCGAGCGCATTTCCGTGCTGGGCGACCGGCGCGACCTCGAAGCCGACAAGGACGTCGCCAATGTCGACGTGGTCCTGCCGGCACCAGTGGTCAACGAATCCTGGCCGCAATCCGGTGGCTTCGCCAACCATGCGATGCACAACCTCGCCATCAACGACTCGCCGCAGATCATCTGGACGGCCGATGTCGGCGCTGGTTCGACAGCGTCGCGGACCCTCACCACGGCCCCAGTCGTGGCCGACGGCAAGGTCTTCGCCAAGGATGCCGGCAGCACCGTTACGGCTTTCGATGCCAACACGGGCGCGGTCCTGTGGCGGGTGACGCTCAAGCCGGAGAAGGCGCGCGACAGCGACGAGTTCGGCGGCGGCCTGGCCTATTATGGCGGCAAGCTGTTCGTGACGACGGGCTTTGCGACGGTCTATTCGCTCGATCCCAACTCGGGCAAGGAAGACTGGGCCTCGACCGTAAGCGCGCCCGTGCGCGGCGCGCCGCTGGTCTTTGCCGACCGCGTGTTCGTGGTTGCTATCGACAATAAGCTGCAGGCGCTGGCCGCGTCCGACGGTTCGGACCTCTGGCAGTTCAGCGGCCTGCAGGAAAGCGCCGGCTATGTCGGCGGCAACAGCCCGGCCGGTTCCGGCGACGTCGTGGTGGCTCCTTTCTCGTCGGGCGAGCTGGTAGCGCTGCGCATCGACAATGGACGGCCGGTGTGGAACGAAACGCTCATCGGCGCGCGTGGCGACATCCGTGCCTTCGGCAATCTCACCGACATTCGCGGCCGTCCGGTGATCGATCGCGGCCTCGTGCTGGCGATGGGCTCGGCCGGCCAGATTGCCGCCATCGACCTCAGGTCCGGCCAGCGCCAGTGGGATCGCAATATCGGCGGCAGCCAGACTCCCTGGGTGGCAGGACGCTTCGTCTTCGTGCTGACCAGCACGGCCGACGTCGCCGCCATCCTGCGCGACAGTGGCAAGGTGCGCTGGGTGACGCCTCTCACGCAATACGAAGACGACAAGCGTCGCCGGCCTACGCTGTGGGGCGGGCCTGTGCTGGCGGGCGATCGCCTGCTGATCACGAGCTCGCTCGGCGACCTTCTGGCCGTGTCGCCCTATACCGGCGAGATCCTGGGCAAGATCGACGTGCGCGACCGCGTGCGTCTCGGTCCGGTGATCGCCAACCGCACGATCTACGTGCTGTCCGATTCGGGGCGGCTCATTGCCCTCCGCTGAAGATCGCGGGCTGACCCCCGGGCTGGCCAAGAGCCTGCCCCGGGTCGCCATCGTCGGCCGTCCCAATGTCGGCAAGTCGACGCTGTTCAACCGACTGGTTGGCCGGCGCCGGGCCATCGTCGACGACACGCCGGGCGTTACACGCGACATCCGCGAGCAACCGGCGCAACTCGGCGATCTTGCCTTCACCTTGCTCGACACCGCAGGCTGGGAGACGGCCGGTGGCGAGGCGCTCGAAGCGCGCATGCGCCGCTTCACCGAGCGGGCCATCGAGAGTTCCGACGTCGTCCTGTTCCTGATCGACGCGCGTGCTGGGATCTTGCCGCTCGACGAGAGCTTCGCCGGCTGGCTGCGCAAGCGTTCGGCCAAAGTGATCCTCGTGGCCAACAAGTGCGAGGGCCGCGCGGGACAGCAGGGGCTTGCCGAGGCACACGGGCTGGGACTGGGCGAGCCGATCCCTGTTTCCGCGGAACATGGCGAGGGCCTGAGCGACCTGCACGAAGCACTCGGCCGCCATATCGAGCCCATGCCCGAAGAGGACGAGGAAGCAGAAGAGGGCGAAGGCGATGACGAGGCAGGAGATCTGGCGCCTGGCCGCCCGCTGCTTCTGGCCATCGTCGGCCGTCCCAATGTCGGCAAGTCGACCCTGCTCAACCGCCTGGTAGGCGAGGAGCGCGTGCTCACCGGCCCCGAAGCCGGCATCACGCGCGATGCGATCCGCGTCGAATGGGAATGGAAGGGCCGGCCGGTCCGCCTCGTCGATACGGCGGGCATGCGGCGCAGGAGCCGTATCGAGGCCAAGCTGGAAGCGGCTTCCGTCGCCGACACGCTCGACACGATACGCCTGGCCGACGTGGCCGTGGTCGTCCTCGATGCCGGCGACATGGCCGAGAAGCAGGACCTCAACATTGCCGGATGGGTGATCGAGGAGGGGCGCGCTCTTGTGATCGCCGTCAACAAGACGGACCTGCTGGCCGACGATCAGTCACAATCCACTAAAGCATGGCGCAAGCTGCGCGACCGGCTCGAAACATCTTTCGCCCAGGTCAAGGACGTCCCGATCGTCGGCTTCTCGGCAATGAGCGGCCGCGGCGTCGAGCGTCTGATGCCGAAGGTCTTCGAGACCTACGAGATCTGGAACAAGCGCGTGCCGACGCCCAAGCTCAATCGTTGGCTGCGTGAGATGGAGACGCTTCATCCGCCGCCGCTGGCCAGCAACGGCCGCCGCATCCGGCTACGCTTCATGACCCAGATCAAGCGTCGGCCGCCGACCTTCGTCCTGTCGGTCAGCCAGCCCGAGGAGTTGGGCGACGACTATCTGCGCTATCTCACCAATCGCCTGCGCGACGATTTCGGCATGCCCGGCGTGCCGATCCGGCTCACCATGCGCAAGCCCAAGAATCCCTACGAAGGCCGCCGCACGAAGAAGAAGCGCTAGGCGCTCACTAGGAGCTTAGGGCCTCGTCGCCGGCCACCCATTCGCCGTTCATCGTGCACGACGGAAGCGCCAGCTTGATCAGCGACTCGCCGTGGGCTTCGGGCGGTGTCTGCTGGGCTTCGTTCTCGCCGGGGAACGCTTCGCGGCGCATGAAGGTGCGCATCGGTCCCGGATTGAAGAGATTGACCCGGACCTGCGTGTGGGCGACCTCGGCGGCATAGACGCCGACCAGCATGTCGAGCGCGGCCTTGCTGGCCGCATAGGCGCCCCAATAGGGCACGACGCGGCGCGCAACGCCCGATGTTACGAAAATGGCGCGGCCGGCATCGGAGCGGCGCAGCAACGGATCCATCGACCGGATCAGGCGCCAGTTGGCCGTGACGTTCACGGCCATCACGCGCTCGAAGATCTTGGGCTCGAAATGACCGACAGGAGAGAGCGTTCCCAGGATGCCGGCATTGCCGAGCAGCACGTCGAGCTTGCCGAAGCGCTCGTAGAGTGCGGCGCCCAGCCGGTCGAGGCCGTCACCATCCGTGACGTCGAGCGGCACGAGGGTGGCCGAGCCTCCCAATGCCTTGATCTTGTCGTCGACTTCTTCAAGGCCGCCGACGGTGCGTGCTACCAGCACGCAATGAGCGCCCTCGGCAGCATAGGCCAGGGCTGCAGCAGCACCCAGCCCGCGCGATGCGCCGGTGATCAGCGCAAGACGACCCTTCAGTCTCATGCTCAGGCGGATTCGACGAGAAGCGAGAGCTGGCGATCCTCGACACCGACGACATCGTCGAGTGCGATCGGATAGTCGCCAGTGAAGCAGGCGTCGCAGAACTGCGGGTCTTCCGCGTCGCGGCCCGTCGGCTTGTCCATGGCGCGGTAGAGGCCGTCGATCGACAGGAAGGCGAGCGAATCGACGCCAATGAACTTGGCCATGCCGGGAACGTCGTAGCGCGAAGCCAGCAGCTTCTCGCGTTCGGGCGTGTCGATGCCATAGAAACAGGGGTGCGTCGTCGGCGGCGCTGCGATCCGCATGTGCACTTCGCGGGCACCGGCGTTGCGCACCATTTCGACGATCTTCATCGAGGTCGTGCCGCGCACGATCGAATCGTCGACCAGGATGACCCGCTTGCCCTCGATCATGGCGCGGTTGGCGTTGTGCTTCAGGCGTACGCCGAGATGGCGGATGTGATCTGCCGGCTCGATGAAGGTGCGGCCGACATAGTGGTTGCGAATGATGCCGAGCTCGAAAGGCAGCCCGGACTGTTGCGCATAGCCGATGGCAGCCGGAACGCCGGAGTCGGGGACGGGCACCACGAGATCGGCGGGTACCGCGCTCTCCTTGGCCAGCTCAATGCCGATGCGCTTGCGGGCGTCATAGACGCCGATGCCTTCGACCTTCGAGTCAGGGCGCGCGAAGTAGATATGCTCGAAGACGCAGAAGCGGCGCTTCTTCTTGGCGAAGGGCTTGATCGAGCGCAGGCCGCTGCCGTCGACGATCACGATCTCGCCCGGCTCGACATCGCGCACATAGCGGGCGCCGAGGATGTCGAGAGCGCAGCTTTCGGACGTCAGGATCCAGGCATCTTCCAGGCGGCCGATCACGAGCGGGCGGACACCCATCGGGTCGCGCACGCCGAGCAGCGACTCGTTGGTCAACAGCAGCAGGGAGTAGGCGCCTTTGACCCGGCCCAGCGCGTCGATCAGCCGGTCCTGCACCGTCGAATAGTTGGACCGGGCGATCAGATGGTTGATGACCTCGGTGTCGGTGGTCGACTGGAACAGACAGCCGATGCGGACCAGTTCCTTGCGCAGCAGGTATGCGTTGGTGAGGTTGCCGTTGTGGGCCAGCGCCAGGCCGCCGAAGTCGAAATCGGCGAAGATCGGTTGGATGTTGCGGTCGGACGATCCGCCTGTGGTGGCGTAGCGGTTATGGCCAATGGCCGAGTAGCCCACCAGCTTGGCCATGATCGACTGGGCGCCGAAAATGTCGCCGACCAGGCCGGCCGCCCGGTGGTTGTGGAAAAGTCGGCCGTCAAAGGTGACGATACCGGAGGCTTCCTGGCCACGATGCTGAAGCGCATGCAGGCCTAGCGCGGTGTGCGCGGCGGCATCTGACGTCCCGTAGATGCCGAACAACGCACATTCCTCGTGAAACTTGTCGAGGTCGTGGTCGGGTCGTTTCGGGGTGCTTTGCACGGCGGGGTTATAGCTGGGGTGTGCCCCGCGCGCTATCAAGGATAAGTCACTGCGGCGCTTTGGTTTCACCCTCGGCAGGCGCGGGCGTTTCGGCGGGGGGCGGCGCGGGTGCTAGCGCCGGTGGCGCGGCGGGAGTTGGCGCCGGTGTGGGAATGGCGCCCGTATCCATGCCTGGCCGTTGCAGTCGCGTACGGAAGCCCGGCGGAAGATGGGGCTCCACGAAGGTCGCCATCTCTCGGATCATGGGGAAGGTGGCACCGGCTTCGACCGCGGGCGGGAGCTGGCGAGGGCCGAGATAGCCGTAGAACAGGAAAGCGGTGCCCAGGGCGACCCAGGCGCACAGGACGCCGAAACCGGCGCCCAGAATGCGGTCTGGCTTGCCCAGCGGGCTCGCGCGGACGGAGCGGGAGAGCATGTTGGTCAGCATGATCAACACGATCAGAGCCGCCACGAACACGGCCAGCATGGAAATGAAGTAGGCAAGCTCCGTGCTGCCTACGATCTGCTGGACTTCCGGCTCGACCACTTTGGAGAACCGCCAGGCGGCCCAACCGGCGCCGATCCAGGAGCCGATGAACAGAATGGCGTGGGCGAAGCCGGCCGACATGCCGATCATCGCTCCGAAGACGGCCACGGCGATCACGGCGACGTCGAAAACGGTTATCCCAAGCTGATCCATCAACTGTGCACGCTCCGTTTCCTATTCGCGCTCGCGGTCGGAGGAACCCTCGCGCCGACCTTTCTTTAGCGGCCGATCGGGTGGCTGAAAACGCGCCACAAGGTCCGCCAGATGCTCGATTTCGTCAATGGCGATGCCCTCCGGCGACCGTTGCACAGGGCCCGAACCGCCACGGCCGCGTGGCACAAGGGCGCTGCGGAAGCCGAGCTTCGCGGCCTCGCGTAGGCGGGCCTCGCGCTGTCCGACCGGCCTGACCTCGCCGCCGAGCCCGATTTCGCCGAATACGACCATATCGCCCGGCACCTGTTCGTCGGCGAGAGAGGAGACGACGGCCGCTGCCACGGCGAGATCGGCGGCCGGTTCCCCGATCCGGAGACCGCCGGCCACGTTCAGGTAGACATCGTTGCCGCCGATGCTGACGCCGCAGCGCGCTTCGAGGACCGCGAGCACCATGGCGAGACGGTTGGAGTCCCAGCCGACCACGGCACGGCGCGGCGTGGCGAGGGAAGAGGGGCTGACGAGCGCCTGGATCTCGACAAGGACGGGCCGCGTGCCCTCGATGCCGGCAAAGACGCAAGCGCCGGAGACATGGCCGCGCCGTTCCGCGAGGAACAGCGCCGAAGGATTGGCGACGTCGCTCAGCCCGCGGTCGGACATCTCGAACACGCCGATCTCGTCGGTCGGGCCGAAGCGGTTCTTGACCGTGCGCAGGATGCGGAACTGGTGGCCGCGCTCGCCCTCGAAGTACAGCACCGTGTCGACCATGTGTTCGAGCACGCGTGGACCGGCGATGGCGCCGTCCTTGGTGACATGGCCCACCAGCAGCACGGCAATGCCGCGCCGCTTGGCGAGTTCCACCAGGGCCTGGGCCGAGGAACGCACCTGCGTCACGGTGCCGGGTGTGCTGTCGACCGTGTCCAGCCACATGGTCTGGATCGAGTCGATCACGGCGACCCGCGGCGCATCGGGCCGTTCGAGGCTCGCCACGATGTCCCGCACGGAGGTTGCGGCCGTGAGCTGCACCGGCGCGTCGGCCAAGCCCAGCCGTTCGGCGCGCAGCCGCACCTGGTCGAGCGCCTCTTCGCCGGAGATATAGGCGCAGGCGGTGTTCTGGCGCGCGAGTGCGGCCGCCACCTGCAACAGCAGGGTCGACTTGCCGATGCCGGGGTCGCCGCCGATCAGCAGTGCCGAGCCCGTCACCAGTCCGCCGCCACAGACGCGGTCGAACTCGGCGATGCCGCTCAGATAGCGGGGCGGCTGGGGCGTCGCACCGCGAAGGCCGGCGAATTCGAGGGCACGGCCCTTGCCGCCGCGCGCCAGCCCGCTGCCGGCGGGGCCGGGCGCGGGGGCCGCTTCCTCGACGATGGTGTTCCACTCGCCGCAGGATTCGCAGCGACCGCTCCACTTGGTGGTGACGGCGCCGCAGGACTGGCAGACGAAACGCTTTACTGCCCGAGCCATCAGTGCAACTCGCGCTTGGAGAGGCACCAGCCGTCGCGGTGCAGCCAGCACGTCTCGTCGGGCTCATGTGGATCGCGCCGCAGGCTGCGCACGGCCTGCTGTCCGACGGGATCGGCAATGGCCTGGCCGATAGCTTCGGCGTCTTCGGGGCTGCGGGCTCCGGCGCAAGGATAGAAGGCGACCCAACCGACGGAGCGCGCCGAGAGGCTGTCGCCGTAACGATCCAGGCGCAGCATGAAGCCGCCGCGCCGGCGCTCGGCTGTCATCGGCAGCAGCAGCCGGCCGCCATCGGCCAGCGCCTCGAGCCACCAGCCGTGTGGCGTGGTGGCGCCCGCGAACGCGACGATGACATCCCAATGGCCGTCGACCGGCTGGCTCGCATCGCCCAGGCGGACATGAGCGTTGGGCCAGGCTGCGAGATTGCGTTGCGCAAGCTCGGCGAGCGGCCTGTCGATCTCGATCGCTTCCACGCTGCCCGTCCGCCCGACCAGTTCCGCGAGGATCGCGGTGTAGTAGCCGGAGCCTGCCCCGAGCTGCAGCACGCGCGCGCCGTCCGGTATGCCAAGACGGTCGAAATGGCGCGACCACAGCGCGGGCTCACCGATGTTGAGCCCGCGGCTTTCGTCGAGCGCAATCAGTACATTGTGATAGAGCCGGCGCGGATCGGCGTCCTGGGTGCTCCAGTAACCGTCGACGAAGTGAAAGAGGCGCCACGGGCCGGGGCCGGCGAAGGTTTCGCGTGGCACGGCGGCGAACGCGTCCACGACACGATCGTCGGTGAGATGGCAGGCCGTACGCAGGCCCTCGGCGAACCAGCGCCGGGCCGCTTCGAGGCTGGGCTGGAGATCGTCCATGTCAGAGCTTCCTGACCTGCATGCGAATCGGGCCTTCGGCACGGCCGTGGATGAACTGATCGACATGGGCGTTGCCCGATCGGTCGATCTCGCCAACGGGTCCCTGCCAGATCAGCTTGCCTTCATGCAGCATGCCGACGCGATGGCCGATCTTGCGGGCGCTGGCCATGTCGTGGGTGATCGAAATGGCGGTTGCGCCGAGGTCGTGGACGCACTTCACGATCAGATCGTTGATGACGTCGGCCATGATTGGGTCGAGGCCGGTGGTCGGCTCGTCGAAGAAGATGATCTCCGGTTCTCGGGCAATGGCGCGCGCAAGAGCCACGCGCTTCTGCATGCCGCCCGAGAGCTCCGACGGATAAAGCTCGCCGATCTCCGGCCCGAGGCCGACGGCGCCCAGCTTGGCAATCGCGACCTCGCGAGCCTCGTCGATCGGCATGCCATCGCTCTGAATCGGACCGAAGGCGACATTCTCCCAGACATGCAGCGAGTCGAAGAGCGCGCCGCCCTGGAACAGCATGCCGAACTTGCGCATGACCCGGGCGCGATCCTGGCTAGCAAGATCGGTCGTCTCCTCGCCGTCGATCTGGATCGAGCCGGCATTGGGCTTGATGAGACCCAGAATGCACTTCAGCAAAACCGACTTGCCGCAGCCGGACCCGCCGATCACGACCATGGACTCGCCCGCCGCGATTTCGAGATCGATGCCCTGAAGCACCTTCTTCGGCCCGAAGGACTTGGTGACTCCGTGCAGCGAGATTTTGGGGGAAGCCATGGCAGGGCCGGTCAGCGCGCGAAGAAGGCTTCGGTGATGAAGTAGTTGAACGTCAGGATCAGGATCGACGCGGAGACCACGGCGTTGGTCGTGGCCAGCCCCACGCCCTGGGCGCCGCCCTTCGACTTATAACCGTGATAGCAGCCCATGAGCGTGATCAAGAAGCCGAAGACGGATGCCTTCACGAGGCCGGAGAACACGTCCTGGAACTCCAGGAAGTCGAGCGTGTTGCGGAGGTAGGCCGCGTCGTTGAAGTCGAGCTTGTACACGCCGACCAGAAAGCCGCCGAGAATGCCGATGATGTCGGCGATCAGCACGAGGACGGGCAGGGTGACGATGCCGGCAATCAGGCGCGGCACGACGAGATACTTGAAGGGGTCGGTCGAAAGGGTGGTCAGCGCGTCGATCTGCTCGGTGACGCGCATCGTGCCGATTTCGGCCGCCATCGCCGCGCCGACGCGGCCGGCGACCATCAATCCCGCCAGGACGGGGCCCAGCTCGCGCGTCAACGACACAACGACGACATTGGGGATCGCACTTTCGGCAGAGAAGCGAGCGAAACCCGTATAGCTTTGCAGGGCCAGCACCATGCCGGTGAAGATCGCAGTCAGGCCGACGACGGGCAGGGAGTAGTATCCGATCTCCATGATCTGCCGCAGGATCTGCTGGCGGTACCAGGGCGGCTGCACGGCCTGCCGGACAGCATGGAAGGCGAAAGCCGAGACCGACCCGATGGCCTCCAGGAAGGCCAGCGTCATGCGACCAAGGATCGTGAGCAGGGGAATGCTCACGCGGCCGCTCCGGGAGGATCCGGCTCGTCCTGCTCGTCGCCCGGCTCGTCCGCATAACCGTCGACATAGGCCCGGTGGTAGCGCCGGCCCAGCGCGGTCATCACTTCGTAGGCATTTGTGCGGGCATGATCCGCGAGATCGTCCGGCGTGAGGTGCGGGCCCAGCACCTCGACCGTCGCGCCGGCCTGGCAGGCAGCCTCCGGCACGTCGGTCACGTCGATGGTCACGAGATCCATGGAGATGCGGCCGACGACGGGCACGTTGTATCCGGCGATATGCACATGCGTGCGGTTGACGAGGTTACGGAAATAGCCGTCCGCATACCCCAGCGCAATCGTGGCAATCCGGCTCTGCCGCGCCGACCGCCAGGCACCGCCATAGCCCACGGTCTGGAAGGCATCGATCCGGCGTGTCTGAAGGATGCGCGCCTGCAAGGTGAGGACGCTCAGCATCGGATTGCCACGGCCGGGCAGGGGGTTGATGCCATAGAGCGCCGCACCCGGCCGCAGCAGGTCGAAGTGATAGTCCGGCCCGAGGAAGATGCCGGAGGAGTTGGCGAGCGAGGTCGGCGCGCCCGGCATGGCCCGCACGAAGTTCCGGAAGCGCGAAAGCTGCTCGCCGTTGACCGGATTGGCCGGCTCCTCGGACGCCACGAGATGGCTGATGATCAGCGCCAGCCGCAGCCCGCGCAGGCGGCCGCGCTCGTTGATCAGGACCTGCGCATCCTCGGCACCGAAGCCCAGTCGGTGCATGCCGGTGTCGAGATGGACGACGGCGTCGAGCGGCCGCTCGTAGCGCTGGGCGGCGGCGCGCCAGGCATTGAGCTGGCCGAGGTGATTGAGCACCGGCGTCAGCCCATGCTGGACGAAGTCGGGCTCGGTGCCGGCAAGCAGGCCGTTCAGCACGTAGATCGGATGCTCGGGCAGAACGCGGCGCAACGCGATGCCCTCGTCGATATGGGCGACGAAGAACTGCCGGCAGCCTTCCGCTGCCAGGCGCGGCCCGACGACGGTGGCGCCGGTGCCATAGGCATCGGCCTTGAGCACGGCGGCACAGTCGACCGGGCGGCCGGCGGCCCGCCCCGCATCGCGCAGGCCGCGCCAGTTGGCAGCGATGGCGCCGAGATCGATCGTGAGGATGGCGCCAGCCCGGCGCGCGCTCTCGTCGGCTGGAAAGGACATTCGGCTGTCCCTAGAAGGCCGGTGCGTCGGGCAGGTCCGCATAGCCCGGCAGATTGCCGAACTTGGTGAACTGTCCCTCGAAGGAGAGCTGGACAATGCCGGTGGGCCCGTGGCGCTGCTTGGCCACGATCACCTCGGCCTTGCCGTAGGTCTGCTCGCAGCGTTGCTTCCAGGCGTCGTGACGCTCGTTGAACTTTTGATCGCTTTCCTCGCCGCGCCGGCTCGGCTCGGAGCGGGTGAGATAATACTCTTCGCGATAGACGAACATGACGACGTCGGCGTCCTGCTCGATCGAGCCCGATTCACGCAGGTCGGCAAGCTGGGGGCGCTTGTCCTCGCGCTGTTCGACCGCACGGCTGAGCTGGCTGAGCGCGATCACCGGCACGTTCAGTTCCTTGGCCAGCGTCTTGAGGCCTCGCGTGATCTCCGAGACTTCCTGCACGCGGTTCTCCTGCCGGCTCTTGCCCGACGGATTGAGGAGCTGCAGGTAGTCGACGATGATGAGCCCGAGACCATGCGTGCGCTTCAGGCGCCGCGCGCGCGTTCGCAGCGCGGCGATCGAGAGCGCCGGTGTGTCGTCGATGAAGAAGTTGAGATGCTCCAGTTCGTGGCTGATCGACAGGACCTTGTCGAAGTCGCTGCTGATCAGTTCGCCCTTACGGATCTTCTCCGACGAGACTTCGGCCTGTTCGGCGAGCATGCGGGTCGCCAGCTGCTCGGACGACATTTCGAGCGAGAAGAACCCGACGACCGCGCCGTCCACGGCGTTCGGCTTTCCGTCGACGATTTCTTCCCGGTAGGCCTTGGCGGCATTGAAGGCGATGTTGGTCGCCAGCGCCGTCTTACCCATCGACGGACGCCCCGCGAGGATGATCAGGTCGGACTTGTGCAGGCCCCCCAGGAGCTGGTCGAGCTGAAAGAGGCCCGAAGCCACGCCGGTGAGCTGGCCAACGCGGTGATAGGCTGCCTCGGCCGCGACCGTGGCCTCGGTCAGCGCCATCCTGAAGGGCTTGAAGCCGCCTTCCGTCTGGCCGCTGGTCGCGAGGTCGTAGAGCTTCTTCTCGGCGACTTCGACCTGCTGCAGGGCCGTTTCCTCGACGTCGCCGGAGTAGGCGCCGTTGACCACGCTTTCGCCGAGGTCGATGAGCTGCCGACGCAGATAGAGATCGTGCACGGTGCGACCAAAGGCACCGGCGTCGATCACATGCACCGACGCAGCGGCGAGGCGAGCCAAGTAGGCCGCGCCGCCAGCTTCCCTCATCGCCTCGTCCTGCTCGACATAGGTCTTCAGGGTGATCGCGCTCACGACCTGGCCGCGCTCGATCAGGCGCGAAACCGAATCGAAGAGCTTGCCGTGCAGCGGATCGGCGAAGTGCTCGGGTCTCAGGAACTCCGCGACGCGCTGATAGGCGGCGTTGTTCACCAGAATCGCACCGAGCAAAGCCTGCTCGGCTTCGAAATTGTGCGGCGGCTCGCGCAGGCGGATATCTTCCGCTCCAGGCAAGCGCGTAACGTTCGAGGTGTCTTTCAGGGGCTCCATGGAGAGCCTTTGTTAGTCACGAGAGGGGGCAGCGACCACCACTAATGCGGTGACCCCGTCAGGATAACCTGAAAGCTGGGGACAACCCTAATGCAACATCATTCCGCTGCGATCGATCGCGTGTCTCCTTCCGTGCGCTCGGCGTCGACCATGTAGTCGCGCGTGAGCGGCGTCGCGTCCTGGCGGCGCGTGATCTGCATCTGGAAGACCATCTGGTTCATGTAACGGAAGGCAACTTCGCAGCCGGCCAGATAGAACTCCCACATGCGACAGAAGCGGTCGTCGTAGCCCGCAAGCTTCTTGATCTCTTCGCGGTTGGCGAGGAAGCGCTTGCGCCAGTGTCGCAGGGTCTCTGCATAGTGTAGCCGCAGCACCTCGATGTCGGTGACCCAAAGGCCGGTCTTCTCGATCGCGGCGAGGACTTCCGACAGGGCAGGGGTGTAACCACCGGGGAAGATGTACTTCTTCAGCCAGGTATTGGTGCCGCCCGGTGGTTCCATGCGCCCGATCGCATGCAGCACCATGACGCCATCGTCCGTCAGCAACTCCTTCACCTTGCTGAAGTATTCGAGATAATGGGCAGCGCCGACATGCTCGAACATGCCGACGGATACGATACGGTCGTATCGGCCAGGTTCCTGACGATAGTCGAGCAGCTTGAAGCGCACGTGGTCGGCGATACCGTCTTCGAGTGCGCGCCGGCTCGACACCGTGTGCTGTTCAGTCGACAGCGTGACGCCGGTGACGTCGACGTCGAATTCACGGGCGAGGTAGAGACCCATGCCGCCCCAGCCGGAGCCGATATCGAGAACGCGCTGGCCGGGCTCCAGCAGCATCTTTGCCGCGATATGCCGCTTCTTGTCCTCCTGCGCTGTCTCCAGCGGTTCGTTGCCGGTCTTGAAGTAGGCGCAGGAATATTGCCGGTCGCGATCGAGGAAGAAGTCGTAGAGCTGGTCCTTGAGGTCGTAGTGATGCGCGACGTTCTTCTGCGCCTTGCCGATCGGATTGTACTGCTCGATGGCGCGGAACCATCCCTGCAGGATGTAGGACCAGCGCACCATCGGTGTTGCTTCCAGAGCAGCGACGTTGCGGCCGAGCAGGTCGAGAAGATCGTAGAGATCGCCCTGTTCGAGCGTGAGCCTGCCGTCCATGTAGGCTTCGCCCAAGGCGAGCCGAGGACGCAGGGCAATGCGCACACCCGTCCACCAGTCGCGAATGCGCATGGTGACTGCGGGTCCGGGTTTTTTCCCCGTGAGGCGATGGGGCCGACCGGCCTCATCGATGATGGTCAACTGGCCTTCACCCACTACACGGGCAAGGACCTTTGCTAGCAGCATCGTCATTCCCCCCGGCAACGAGCTGTGGGGCGACCGCAAGCTCGTCCCGTAACTCTACGTCGTTGTTAAGTGAAATGTTAATCCGAACGGCTTTTTCAAGGCAAAGGGGGTGAGTGCAAAAATACCTCGGGGCAGCCAGAGATTGAGTTGCAATTGATTTGCAGTCCTGCCGAGCCAGTGTTATCGAACTAATACTCACTCGCAGTGGAGGAAAACGTGAAGCGACGCGCATTGGTAACGACGGGGTTAGCCTTTGGCGCCGGAGTATTCATTGCCCGGCGCTCCTATGCGCAGGGCGGGACACTGAACCTCTACTCGGCGCGCCACTACAACACGGACGAAGCCCTCTACGGCAATTTTGCAGATCTGACCGGCATCAAGATCAACCGTGTCGATGCGGAGCCCGATCCGCTCGTCCAGCGCTTGAAGGCGGAAGGCGACAAGAGCCCCTGCGACGTCCTCATCACCACGGACGCCGGCCGCATCGAACGCGCCCGCGAGATGGGCCTGCTGCAGTCGGTGAATTCGGCAGTGCTGACCAAGGCGGTGCCCGCGCATCTGCGCGACCCGGACAATAGCTGGTTCGGCTTCTCCAAGCGTGCCCGCGTCATCTTCTACAACAAGGAGAAGGTGACGGCCGCCGATGCACCCAAGACCTACGAGGACCTGGCCGACGCCAAGTGGAAGGGCAAGATCCTGATCCGGCCGTCGGGCCACATCTATAACCAGTCGCTCGTCGGCTCGATCCTGGCTGCGGACGGCCTGGAGAAGACCGAAGCCTGGGCCAAGGCTGTTGCCGGCAACCTCGCGCGGCCCCCGCGCGGCGGCGACACCGACCAGATCAAGGGCGTCGCGGCCGGGCAGGCGGAGATCGCCGTAGCGAACACCTATTATTACGTGAACCTCCTGCGCTCGAAAAAGCCGGAGGATCGCGAGGTCGCGGCGAAGGTCGGGGTCGTGTTCCCCAACCAGGCGAACCGCGGCACGCATGTGAACATCAGCGGCGGCGCGGTAGCCAAGCATGCGCCGAACAAGGAAGCCGCGGTCAAGTTCCTGGAATACCTGGTGTCGCCGCAGGCGCAGCGTTACTTCGCCGAGGGCAATTCGGAGTTCCCCGTCGTTGCCGGCGTCGAGCTGTCGCCGGAGCTGAAGTCGCTTGGCACCTTCAAGGAGGATCAGCTCAACGCCCGCGTCTTCGCGCAGAACAATGCCGAAGCGTTGAAGATCATGGACCGCGCGGGCTGGAAGTAATTCTCGCCGTGGCCGCGACGGCGCGGCTGAGCAGGATCACCGGAACGAGCGACACGGTGACGATGAGGATTGCTCCGACGGCCGCCTGAGCCAGGCGTTCGTCGGAGGCGAAGCGGAAGACGCCGACCGCCAGCGTGTCGAAGTTGAACGGCCGGATCAGCAAGGTTGCCGGCAGTTCTTTCAGGACCTCGACGAAGGCAATGATCGCGGCCGTGAGCAGGGGGCCGCGCAGCATCGGGATGTGGATGAAGCGCAGGACCTGGCACGGCCGGGCGCCGAGCACGCGTGCACTGGCGTCCATGGCCGGATCGATCGCAGCCAGTCCAGGCGCGACATTGGCCAGGCCGACCGCCAGGAAACGTACCGTGTAGGCCGTCAGCAGAGCGAACGCCGTGCCGCTCAACAGGAGGCCGACCGGCACGCCGAAGAGACCCTGCGCCAGCCGGTCGATACCGTGGTCGGCCGCCGCCAGGGGGAGTAGCACGCCGACGGCGATGACGGCACCGGGAATCGCATAGCCCAGAGAGGCGAACTCGATGGTGCGGTTGAGAGCACGGCGGCGCACCAGGCGGCCGGCATAGCTCAGGAACACTGCCATCGCGACGATGATGATGGCGGCGAGCGTGGCGAGCACCAGGCTGTTGATGGCATCGCCCACGAAGTGCTCGTCGGCGACCGTCGCGCCCGAGGTCAGGGCGAGGCGGGCAAGGTGCAGCGTGGGCAGTACGAAGCCCAGCAGGACCGGGAGGATGCAGGCGGCCGCGGCCAGCAGGCCGGCGCCGGCCGACAACGCCGCCGGTTCGGCATGATGGCGCAGGTTGGACGCGATGGTGAAACGCGCCCGGCCACGCGAATGGCGCTCCAGCAGGATGAGAACGGCCGCGATTGCGATCAGCGCCAGCGAGATCTGCGCGGCGCCTTCGCGATTTCCCATGCCGTACCAGGTTCGATAGATCGCCGTCGTGAACGTGTGAACGCCGTAGTACTGGACCGTCCCGAAATCGGCGAGTGCTTCGAGCAGGGCGAGTGCCGTGCCCGCTGCGACGGCGGGACGGGCGAGCGGCAGGCCGATGCGCAGGAAAGTGCGCCACGGCCCATGGCCCAGGATGCGGCTCGCCTCCAGCAGCGCCGGCGATTGCGACAGGAACGCCGCGCGTGCCGCGAGATAGACGTAGGGATAGAGGACCAGCGTGAAGAGGAAGGCCACGCCGCTGGCCGACCCGAGATCGGGGAACCAATAGTCGGCGCGGCCCCAGCCCATTGTGTCGCGCAACGCCGTCTGGATCGGGCCGGCGTAGGCCAGCAGATCGGCATAGGCGTAACCGATGATGTAGGTCGGCAGGACCAGCGGCAGCAGAAGCGCCCATTGCAGGATGCGACTGCCGGGAAAGCGGCACATGGTGACCAGCCAGGCGGTGCCGGTGCCAATGACGACGGTGCCGGCGCCGACGCCCAGCAACAGGACAATCGTGTTGGCGACGATGTCGGAAAGCTGGGTTTCGGCGAGGTGGCGCCAGAGCTCGCCCTGCCACGTGAAGAGGCTGGAGGCGATGCCGAGCAGCGGCATCGCCACAAGGGCTGCAATGCAGAAAGCGCCCAGTCGCCAGATCACGGCAGAAGTCCGTCCGATCGCCACAAAAGAAAACGCATGCCACCGGGGTACGATGGCATGCGTTCGCAGACTTGCACGGTGCCCGGGGGCACGCGAGCTACTTCTTTTCGGCCGGTGCTTCTTCGCCCTCGGCCGGAGCCTCGGCAGCTTCGCTCTCGGCAGCGGCCTTGGCTTCGAACAGCGCGGCGGCCTGTTCGGCAGCACGCTGAGCGGCTTCCGCGGCTTCCATCGCTGCGCGTTCGGTCTCGGCAACCAGCGTGCCGCCCTTGCTGAGGAACTCGGCCTCGTCGGGCGAACGGGCAACGATCGTGGTGATCTCGATCGTGACTTCCGGATGGAGGTGCACCTTGATCTTGTGCGCGCCCAGCGTCTTGATCGGCTTGTCGAGCTCGATCTGGCTGCGCTGGAGCTTGACGCCTTCCGCAACAGCGCCGTCGGCGATGTCGCGCGAGGTGACCGAACCGTAGAGCTGCAGGGCTTCCGACGCCTGGCGGATCAGAGTGACCTTGAGGTCGCTCATCTTCGCGCCGACGGCTTCGGCTTCCGAGCGACGCTCGAGGTTCTGGGCCTCGAGAGTCTTACGCTGCGACTCGAAGTAGGTGATGTTGTCCTTGGTGGCGCGCAGGGCCTTCTTCTGCGGCAGGAGGAAGTTGCGGGCAAAGCCGGGCTTCACCTTCACAACATCGCCCATCTGACCGAGCTTCGGCACGCGCTCCAGCAGGATGACGTTCATCGGCATGATCGCGTCTCCTGGTTAGGCGATTACGTAGGGCAGGAGCGCCAGGAAGCGGGCGCGCTTAATCGCCTGGGCGAGCTCACGCTGCTTCTTGGACGAGACCGCCGAAATGCGGCTCGGAACGATCTTGCCGCGTTCGGAGACGAAGCGCTGCAGAAGGCGCACGTCCTTGTAGTCGATCTTCGGCGCATTGGCGCCCGAGAACGGGCAGCTCTTGCGGCGACGGGTGAAGGGGCGGCGTTGCGCGCTCATTCTTCTTCTCCTGCTTGGATGGCGACCGGCGCGGCAGCTTCGTCACCGAAGCGCGGACGCTCGCGGCGCGGCGGACGGTCGCCCCAGCGATCGCCACGATCGCCGCCCGGACGGTCCGACTTCTCGGCGCTGCGCTGCATGACGGCCGAGGGGCCTTCCTCGAGCTCGTCGACGCGAACCGTGATGAAACGGATGATGTCTTCGTTGATCGACATCGTGCGCTCCAGCTCCTTCACCGCCGCCGACGGGGCGTCGATGTTGAGCAGGGTGTAGTGGCCCTTGCGGTTCTTCTTGATGCGATAGGTCAGCGAGCGCAGGCCCCAGTACTCCTTCTTGGAGACGGTGCCGCCCAGGCCGGTGACCAGCTCGGCGAACTGGTTGGTAAGTGCCTCCACCTGCGTCGTCGGGACGTCCTGACGCGCAATGAAGACGTTCTCGTAGAGTGCCATGTCGTTTTGGCTCCTTATGGCTGTTAGCGACCCGGAGTTCAGGGAACCGGCCGGATCTAGCCGGCTCCCTGCATCTGCCCCAAACGGGTGGATGCTCGAGCCGGCAAGGAGATCGGGGCCGATTTAGGCCCCGAAGAGCGGCGGTTATACAGGCCCACCGCCCGAAATCAAGCAATCCCGGTGCGGCTTGACTGCGTCGGGCGCGCCGGTATGACTGCCCGCAATTCGCGTCGAACAAAGGGGGAAAACGCGTATGAGTCGGGCTTTCGTCTTCCCGGGCCAGGGATCTCAGGCCGTCGGCATGGGCGTCGACCTCGCAGGAGCCTTCACGACCGCCCGCGACGTATTCGGCGAAGTCGACGAGGCGTTGGGCCAGAACCTGTCGAAGCTGATGCGGGAAGGGCCCGACAGCGACCTGACCCTGACCGAGAATGCCCAGCCCGCCCTGATGGCCGTGAGCGTCGCGGTCGTGCGGATCCTCGAAAAGGACGGCGGTAAGCCACTACCGTCTCTGGCGGACTATGTCGCAGGCCATTCGCTCGGCGAATACTCAGCCCTCGCGGCCGCAGGCGCGCTACAGCTCGCAGACGCCGCGAGACTCCTGAAGTTGCGCGGCCAGTCCATGCAGAAGGCCGTGCCGGTCGGCGTCGGCGCCATGGCGGCCCTGTTGGGCATCGAGCTCGAACCGGCGCAGGAAGCCTGCAAGGAAGCCGCGCAGGGCCAGATCGTGGCCGTGGCCAACGACAATGGCGGCGGTCAGGTCGTAGTCAGCGGCCATAAGGAAGCCGTCGAACGGGCGATCGAGGCGGCCAAGGCCAAGGGCTGCAAGCGCGGCATGATGCTGCCGGTGAGCGCGCCCTTCCATTGCCCGTTGATGCAGCCCGCCGCCGATGCGATGAAGGCGGCGCTCGAAGGCGTCGCGCTAGTGCCGCCGCGGGTCCCGTTGGTGGCCAACGTGCTGGCCGCCGAAGTCAGCGACCCAGGTGCGATCAAGCAGCGGCTGGTGGAACAGGTGACGGGCCTCGTGCGCTGGCGCGAAGGCGTGCAGTACATGAAGACGAAGGGCATCGACACGCTGGTCGAGTGCGGCACCGGCAAGGTCCTGTCGGGCCTGGTCAAGCGCATCGACAAGGATATGACGGGCCTGGCGCTCAATACGCCGTCCGACATCGAAGCCTTCCTGAAAACCGCCTGAGGAGTAGCGGCATGTTCAATCTCAGCGGCAAGGCAGCCCTCGTTACCGGCGCGTCGGGCGGCATTGGCGGCGCGATCGCCCGGGCTCTGCACAAGCAGGGCGCGACCGTCACCCTGTCGGGCACGCGTGCGGATGCCCTGGAACAGCTCAAGGCCGAGCTCGGCGAGCGGGCTCATGTCGTTGCCGCGAAGATGGACGACGCTGCCGACATCGAACGCCTGGCCAAGGAGGCCGAGGCGGCGATGGGCAAGATCGACATTCTGGTCAACAATGCCGGCATCACGCGCGACAACATCTCGATGCGCATGAAGGACGAGGAGTGGGAGAAGGTACTGCAGGTGAATCTCACCGGCACCTTTCGCCTCACGCGCGCGGCGATGCGCGGCATGATGAAGCGCCGGTTCGGCCGCGTCATCAACATCACCTCGATCGTCGGCGTTACCGGCAATCCCGGCCAGGCGAACTACGCGGCCGCCAAGGCCGGCCTCATCGGTATGTCGAAGTCGCTGGCGCAGGAGCTGGCCTCGCGCGGGATCACCGTGAACTGCGTGGCGCCGGGTTTCATCGCCACGCCGATGACCGACGCCCTGACCGACGACCAGAAGAAGGCGATCCTCGGCCGCGTGCCGGCGGACCGCCTGGGCGCGCCCGAGGAAGTCGCGTCCGGCGTCGTCTATCTGGCCAGCGACGAAGCGGGCTATGTCACCGGCCAGACCCTCCACATCAATGGCGGGATGGCGATGATCTGAGGGGAGGTCTTTGGGACAACCCTTCAAGTGCCTGATTTTGTGGGCTTTTCGGTCCTAGCCAATGGCCGTGGAGCTATGTTAAGAGCCCGGACTTCGCCCATCCCCTTAGGCGACCGGGATTTTTTGGATAGATCGGGAAGGATAAGAAAATGAGCGATATTGCCGAGCGCGTTAAGAAGATCGTCGTGGAGCATCTCGGCGTCGAGGCCGCGCAGGTCAAGGAAGACGCCAAGTTCATCGACGATCTCGGCGCGGACAGCCTCGACACGGTCGAGCTGGTGATGGCGTTCGAAGAAGAGTTCGGCATCGAGATCCCGGACGACGCGGCGGAGAAGATCCAGACCGTCGGCGACGCGATCGGTTTCATCAAAGGCAACGCGAAGTCCTGATCTTCGCCGGTTCCTGCAGCTAGGAAGGCCGAAGATGAGGCGAGTCGTCGTAACTGGTATGGGTATGGTGACGCCGTTGGGTGACGGCGTCGATACGAACTGGCGTCGCCTCATGGCGGCGGAGTCCGGCATTCGGGCCATCCAGGCTTTCGACACCTCCGATCTCGCGACCAAGATCGCGGGCGAGGTGCCGCTGGGCGACAAGGCGAACGGGCACTTCAATGCCGACGCCTACATCGCGCCTAAGGACCAGCGAAAGCTCGACAAGTTCATCGTCTTCGGTCTCGCGGCCGCCGAACAGGCGGTCGAGGATTCCGGCTGGAAGCCGCAGGACGAAGAGGGCATGACCCGAACCGGCGTCATGATCGGCGCCGGCATCGGCGGCCTGCAGACGATCTACGAGACGTCGTTGGTGTTGAAGGAACGTGGACCGCGGCGCGTCAGCCCGTTCTTCATTCCTTCGGCGCTGATCAACCTCGTTTCCGGCCAGGTCTCGATCAAGTACGGCTTTAAGGGACCGAACCACTCGGTGGTCACGGCCTGCGCCACCGGTGCCCATGCTCTGGGCGATGCGGCGCGTTTGATCCAGCTCGAAGACGCCGATGTGATGGTGGCCGGCGGTGCAGAAGCCGCGATCTGCCGCATCGGCATCGCGGGCTTCAACGCCTGCAAGGCACTGTCGACCGACTTCAACGACACCCCGACCCAGGCCTCGCGGCCATGGGACAAGCGGCGCGACGGCTTCGTCATGGGCGAAGGCGCGGGCTGCGTGGTGCTCGAAGAATACGAACACGCCAAGAAGCGTGGCGCCAAGATCTACGCCGAAATCGTGGGCTACGGCCTCTCCGGCGACGCCTATCACATCACCGCACCGTCCGAGGATGGCGACGGGGCGATGCGTGCCATGAAGGCGGCGCTCAAGCGTGCCAAGCTCGGCACCGACCAGATCGACTACGTGAACGCCCATGGCACCTCGACGATGGCCGACGTCATCGAGCTTGGCGCCGTCAAGCGGGCGTTCGGCGAAGACGCCTACAAGCTCTCCATGTCGTCGACCAAGTCGGCGACGGGACACCTGCTGGGCGCTGCTGGTGCGATCGAGGCGATCTATGCGATCAAGTCGATCAACGAGCAGGCCGTTCCGCCGACCCTCAACCTCGACGAGCCCGACGAAGGTTGCGACATCGACCTGGTGCCCAAGCAGGCCAAGCAGCGCAAAGTTCGCTATGCGCTCAGCAATTCGTTTGGATTTGGTGGCACCAACGCTTCCTTGATCGTCGGCGCCGTCTGACCGCCGGGAGCTGAGTTTGCTCAGCTATTTTCGTTGGGTCCTCTTCTTTGTCGCGCTGCTCGTCACGGTGATGGGCGGTGCGCTCTATCTCGGCCACGCGATCCTCGTCGCCGAAGGACCGCTCGACAAGACCAAGAACGTCGTGATCCCGCGCGGTGCGGGGCCGACCACCATGTCGAAGCTGCTGCAGGAGGAAGGGGTTATCTCCCATCCGCGGCTGTTTCGCCTGGCATTGATGATCGACCCGTCGCCCAAGCCCATCAAGGCCGGCGAATATGAAGTGCCGGCCCACACGTCCATGCAGTCGCTGGTCGAGTTGCTGCAGTCCGGCAAGGTCGTTCAGCGCCGCCTGACCGTGCCGGAGGGCATGACGACCGCCGAGGTGCTCGATCTCGTGCGCAAGACGGAAGCGCTGTCGGGCGAGATCACGCTCGATCTGAAGGAAGGCGACCTTCTGCCGGAGACCTACTTCTATTCGCGCGACGACACGCGCGACGGTCTCCTGATGCGCATGAAGGAGGCGATGGAGAAGACGCTCGACGAGGCGTGGCGCAAGCGGGCCGCCGGCCTGCCGCTGGCAAACAAGCGCGATGCGCTGATCCTAGCGTCGATGATCGAGAAGGAGACCGCGGTCCCGGCCGAACGGACCAAGGTTGCCGCGGTCTTCATCAACCGGCTGCGCCGCCGCATGAAGCTCGAAAGCGATCCGACCACCATCTATGGCCTGACGGACGGCAAGGTGGCGTTCAATCGCGAACTGACGCGCGCCGATCTGACCTCCAACACGCCCTACAATACCTATGTGATCAGCGGCCTGCCGCGCGGCCCGATCTGCAACCCCGGCCGCGCCTCGATCGTGGCGGCGACCAATCCATTGGCGCGCGACCGCTCGCTCTTCTTCGTCGCTGACGGGCAGGGCGGGCATGCCTTCGCGCTCACGCTCTACGAGCATCAGCGCAACGTCGAGCGTTGGCGGCAGATCCAGCGCGAGCGTGCGGAGTCCCAGGAGCAGGCCCAGCCGCAGACGCCTGCACCGGCTCCCGCAACGCCGGCGCCCGCGCCGCGCCGACAGTAGGGATGCCAGCCGTCCTTCTGGCGCTGGTCGTTCTTGCAGCGATGGCGCTGGGCGTTGCCTGGCTTCTTCGGGCAAGGCCGTCGGCGCTGGCCCGTATCGTACGTATTGCCCTGGTCGTGCTGGGCGGCATCGGCGTCGGCGCACTGCTGATTTTCGGATTGCGCTTCCTGCCCGGCCTGCTGCCCGAGCTCCTGGGCCTCGCCGGCGTCGTCATTACGGCGTTGATTGCACGAGCGGCGCGTCACAGGCCGTCAGGCGGTTTCAGTTCGCCGGGCCATGGCCAACGCACGGAAGTGCGGACGGCCTTTCTGCAGGCCTGGATCGACCATGGCAGCGGCGATGTTGGCGGGACGATCCTGTCGGGTCGTTTTGCCGGACGTACGCTCGATGCGCTGTCCGATCCAGACCTTCTTGAGTTGCACAGGGAATGTGCCGCGGATGCGGATTCGCTCAGGGTGCTGGAGGCCTATCTCGATCGCCGCTTGGGGGCAGACTGGCGCAATGCGCAGCAACAGCCGCCGCCGCGCGGCCCGCGCACCGACATGACGCATGACGAGGCGTTGGCCGTCCTGGGGCTTACCGAGGGGGCAACCCCGGACGACATACGGGCGGCATACCGCCGCCTGATTCAGCGCATGCATCCCGACGTCGGGGGGACGGCCGATCTCGCCGCCCGGATCAATCGGGCCAAGGACGTGCTGCTTGGTGGATGACCTTGCCAGCGGCAGCCGCGGATGGCATCTAGCCCGGCCCTCGGATTGTCGCCCGGCAATCCCTGTCAAAGCATTGATTTGTCAATATAATCCACCCGTTCAACGAGGTTGGTGAGCATGGTTCAGCGTGTCCGTAAAGCCGTTCTGCCCGTCGCGGGCCTGGGAACCCGGTTCCTGCCGGCGACAAAGGCCATGCCCAAGGAAATGCTGACCGTGGTCGACCGGCCGCTGATTCAGTATGCGGTCGAGGAATGCCTGCAGGCGGGGATCGAGGAGTTCATCTTCGTCTCCGGCCGCAACAAGGGCGCACTGGAGGATCACTTCGACCACGCGTACGAACTCGAAGCGACCCTCGAGCAGCGCAAGAAGGCGCCGGAGCTGAAGCAGACGCAGGCGGCCACCATCAAGCCCGGCAATGCGATTTTCACGCGCCAGCAGAAACCGTTGGGGCTGGGCCATGCCGTCTGGTGTGCCCGTCACTGGATCGGGCGCGAACCCTTCGCCGTATTGCTGCCCGACGAGCTGACGCTCGATACGCCGAGCTGCATCGGCCAGCTCGCCGCGGCCCACGAAAAGACCGGCGGCAGCGTCGTCGCGGTGATGGATGTGCCGCGCGAGCAGACCAAGAGCTATGGCATCGCGGCCGTGAAGGGCGAGAAGGATGGCCTCGCCGAAATCACCGGCATGGTCGAGAAGCCCAAGCCCGAGGAGGCGCCGTCGACCCTGGCGCTGATCGGCCGCTACGTGCTCCTGCCGGAAGTGTTCGACCATCTCGACCGGCACGAGACCGGCGCCGGCGGCGAGATCCAGCTCACCGACGCTATGGCCAAGATGATCGGCACGACGCCGTTTCATGCGTTGCGCTATGCCGGCAGGCGCTACGATTGCGGCAGCCGCCTCGGTTTTCTCGAGGCCAACGTGGCGATCTCTCTCGACCGGCAGGACACAAAGGCCGAAAGTCGCGCTCTCATCGAACGGCTGATGAAGGGCTGACACAATGCGCATCGCGATGATCGGTTCGGGCTATGTCGGACTGGTGTCCGGTGCCTGCTTTGCCCAGTTCGGCCACGACGTCGTCTGTGTCGACAAGGAGGCTGCGAAGATAGAGCGGCTGCGCAAGGGCGAGATACCGATCTACGAGCCGGGTCTCGACAAGCTGGTCGCCGACAATGCGCGCGCGGGACGGCTGTCCTTCAGCACGAACCTTCACGATGCCGTCGGTGGCGCCGATGCCGTCTTCATCGCGGTCGGCACGCCGACCCGGCGCGGCGATGGCCATGCCGATCTGAGCTATGTCTATGCCGCGGCGGCCGAGATCGCCGGGGCTCTCCAGCACTATACGGTGGTCGTCACCAAATCGACCGTGCCCGTGGGCACCGGTCGCGAGGTCGCTCGCATCATCCGGGAATCCCGGCCCACGGCCGAGTTCGACGTCGCCTCCAATCCGGAGTTCCTGCGCGAAGGCGCGGCGATCGAGGATTTCATGAAGCCCGATCGCGTCGTGATCGGAGTCGAGAGTACCCGGGCACGCGAGGTGATGGCTGCGATCTATCGGCCGCTGAACCTGATCCAGACGCCGATGGTCTTCACCAACATCGAGACGGCCGAGGTCACCAAGTACGCGGGCAATGCCTTCCTCGCGACCAAGATCACCTTTATCAACGAGATCGCCGACCTTTGCGAGAAGGTCGGAGCCGACGTCCACGACGTCGCGCGCGGCATCGGCCTCGACGGCCGCATCGGCCGGAAGTTCCTGCATCCCGGTCCGGGCTTCGGTGGCTCGTGCTTCCCCAAGGATACGCTGGCGCTCGCCTATACGGCGCGCGAGGTCAACGCGCCGCAGACGATCGTCGAACAGGTGATCGCGGTGAACGACGCGCGCAAGAAGCGGATGGCCGACAAGGTCATCGCCTTCTGCGGCGGCTCGGTTAAGGGGCTGCGGGTCGGCGTGCTGGGCCTCACCTTCAAGCCCGATACCGACGATATGCGCGATGCGCCGTCGCTCGACATCGTGCCGGCCCTGCAGGCGGCCGGTGCGACGATCGTTGCCTTCGATCCCGAAGGCATGACCGAAGCAGGGCGTCTGATGAAGGGGATCGAATTCGCCAAGACGGCGTATGAGGCCGCCAGCGGGGCCGACGTTCTGGTGCTGATCACCGAGTGGCACGAATTCCGCGGTCTCGACCCGCGCCGCCTCAAGGAATTGATGCGCCAGCCTCGCATCGTCGACCTGCGTAACGCCTTCAATCCCGAAGAGATGCGCGGCCTGGGCTTTGCCTACGAAGGCGTCGGCCGGCCCGCGCCCCGCAACTAGAACTCAACGCACAACTCAGGAGTTTCCTGCATGAGCCAGACGGCGCACAAGTTCGAGCCCAGCATCCTGCGCGAGTACGATATCCGTGGCGTCGTGGGCAACACCGTCCATGCCGCGGACGCGCGCGCGATCGGCCGTACCTTCGGCACCCTGGTCAAGCGCAAGGGCGGCAAGCGCGTGGCGCTGGGCTATGACGGTCGGCTGAGTTCGCCCGAGCTGGCGGCGGCGTGCATCGAGGGGCTGACGGCCGCCGGCGTCGATGTCGTGAACATCGGTGTTGCCGCGACGCCGATGCTCTACTTCGCCGTCTATCATCTCGGCGCCGACGGCGGCATCCAGATCACCGGCTCGCACAATCCGCCGGATTACAACGGCTTCAAGATGATGATGGGCAAGAAGTCGTTCTTCGGCGCCGACATCCAGACGCTGGGTGCCATGGCCGGCAAGGGCGATTGGGAAAGCGGGCAGGGCAAGGTCGAGAAGAAGGACATCCTTGCCGACTATGCAGCGCGCCTGCTGCGCGACGTGAAGCCAGGCAAGAAGCTCAAAGTCGCATGGGACGTCGGCAACGGCGCCGTCGGCGTTTCGATCCGCGCCGTCGTCGACAAGCTGCCGGGCGAGCATTTCGTGCTGAACGAGAAGGTCGATGGCACCTTTCCGGCGCACCATCCCGATCCGACCGTGCCGAAGAACCTCGAGCAGCTTGTCGCCGAGGTGAAGAAGCACGGCTGCGACCTCGGCATCGCCTTCGACGGCGATGGCGACCGCATCGGCGCGGTCGACGGCAAGGGCCGCATCCTGTGGGGCGACCAGCTCCTGGTCCTGTGGGCGCGCGACGTGCTGAAGAGCAATCCTGGCGCCACCATCATCGCCGACGTGAAGGCGAGCCAGGTGCTGTTCGACGAGATCGCCAAGGCCGGCGGCAAGCCGATGATGTTCAAGACCGGCCATTCGCTGATCAAGAGCAAGATGGCGGAGATCGGGGCGCCGCTCGCCGGCGAGATGAGCGGCCACGTCTTCTTCGCCGATACCTTCTATGGCTTCGACGATGCGCTCTACTGCGGGCTGCGGCTGCTGAACGTCGTCGCCAACGCCAAGGAGAGCCTGGCGGAGATGCGCGACGGGCTGCCGCAGCCGGTCAATACGCCGGAGCTGCGTTTCGACTGCCCGGACGATCAGAAGTTCGGCGTGGTGGAGAAGGTGAAGGCACGCCTGCAGAAGGAGGGCGCGAAGTTCTCCGACATCGACGGCGTGCGGGTCAGCACCAAGGATGGCTGGTGGCTGCTCCGGGCGTCGAACACCCAGCCCGTCCTCGTGGCGCGCTGCGAGGCGGCCGACACTGCCGGCCTGGACCGGCTGAAGGATGAGCTGAAGGCCGCGCTGGCCGCCAGCGGCGTCGAACTGCCCGATGATGTCGAGGCGGGCGGCGCCGGCCACCACTGATGCGCTTCTTCTTCTACGGCACCTTGCTCGATCGCGACGTCACCGCGATCGTGCTGGGCCGTCGCCTGCCGCCGCAGGCCTTTCTTGCGGCGAGCCTGCTGGGCCATGCGCGCCGCCGGGCCAAGGATGCCACCTATCCGGTGGTGATTCCCGATCCGTGTGGGGAGGTCGAGGGAGCAATCGTCGGCGGCCTCAGCCGCCGAGACGTAGCACGGCTCGCCGGCTATGAAGGGCCGGGCTATCGCATCGCACCGCTGCGGGTGAAGGCCGGCGGCGCTCTGACGACGGTATCGGTGTTCGAGCCGATCCAGACCCGGCTGCAGCCCAGCGCCGACCCCTGGGATCTGGCGCTATGGCAGCGCCGTCACAAGCGGCCGTTCGTCAACTGGCTGCGCAAAGCGCTTAACGAGCGCTTGGGGTATTCCACGCCGTGATCTGCAGCGCCGAGCAGTAGATCTTCTTCTTCTCGAGTTGCTTGCAGCCGTCGATGGCCTGGTCCTGCGACAGGTTGCCGAGCCGGGCGCGATGGAAGGTGCGGTTCGCCATCTGGACTTCGTCGACCATGGCAGAGGCCGACTTGACCGAGGAGGGGAGCTGCGACGTGGCGCGCGCCAGGGCGAGCTGGGCAGCCTGCGGATCGTTGAAGGAGCCGACCTGGATCACCCAGCTTCCGAGTGTGGGCGTATCGTTGGCTGCAGGGACTGCAGCGGTGGCGCGCACGGTCGCAGGTGCTGCCGGCGCTGGGGCGACGAAGCCCGCGTATTTCGGCGTGACGGTCGGCTTCTGCTGGGTCGTTGCATCCACCTTCGAGGCGGTCGCCGGCGGACGATAGGCCTCGGCGAAGCTTGCGCCCGGATCGAACTGGGCAGCCGTATAGCGGGCCGATGGCGGCCTGCGTTGCGCCGTCCAGGCCGAAAGCTGCATGGACTGGGCTATGGCAAAGCCACGGTCCATAAGCGCGGCCATCTGCCGGTCGCGCTGGCTGGCGCTGTCGCCGCCCATTACCACGCCGATCAGCCGGCGGTTATCGCGCACGGCAGACATCACGAGATTGAAGCCCGAAGCGTTGGTGTAGCCTGTCTTGAGACCGTCGGCGCCATCGTAGTTGCCGAGCATGCGGTTGTGGTTGGTGAGCGTACGATTGCGATAGGCGTAGCTCTGCACCGAGAAGATCCCGTAATAGTGGGGATAGTCGCGCAGCAATGCGTTGGCGAGCTTGGTGAGATCGCGAGCCGTCGTCACCTGCTCGCGGTTGGGCAGGCCCGAGGCGTTGCGGAAAACCGTCGAGCTCATGCCGAGCTGGCGCGCCTTCTGCGTCATGGCGCGGGCGAAGGCTTCCTCGCTGCCGGCCATGCCTTCGGCCAGCAGGACGGCGGCATCGTTGGCCGAACGGGTGACCAGGGCCATCACGGCATCGCGCACGTTGACGGTGCCGCCCGGCGTCATGCCCATCTTGGTCGGCGGCGCATTCAGCGCGTTCACCGACACCGGCAGCGAATCCCCCAGCGACAGCTGACCCGAGTCGAGGGCCGAGAAGGCGAGGTAGATCGTCATCATCTTGGTGAGCGACGCGGGGTAGCGGAGCTCGTCCGCCCGGTCGGCAGCCAGCTCGCGGCCACTCTGGGCATCGACGATCAGGTAGGCGTCACGACCGCTTACTGCGGGGTTGGGCACCCAGGACGAGGCGGCGGGCGTGACGCGGCTCGCCTTGGAGCGAGCCTTGGACTTCACCGGCCCTGCCCGTTTTACAGATGTCGTCTGTGCGTCGACGGGTAGCGGCGCCACCGTGGTGCCGACAAATATTACACCCACGGCTAGCCAGGAAAGGCTGACCGCGATTCGCCTGAAGGGGAAGGTCATCGCGAATATGCCATACGCTTAAATCGGATTTTTGTGCCCGGCCAATAGCTTATGGGCAATTGCTGTAAGATTACTAAAGATCATGGGATTGTGCAACGCTTCAGCCGCCGCCGTAGTGCCAAAGTTGGACCGGAAAGTGCTGAACCCCATCTGGAGGCAGCGATGAAGGCTTTTTTTGTGGCGTTGACGACGCTGGCCATAGCCGCGGCACCGTCGGCCTGGGCACAACGGGCGGATCGGAACGTCGACAAGCCTGTCGTTCGCAGCTTCCACTGGTTCGACTACGTCGCGGCCAAGGATATTCGCCAAGAATGTACACCGGGCGGCCGTAGCCGGCTGCGGCTGATTTACAATGCGCTTTGGGAAGAGCAGGTCCGCACTTACGAGGTTTTCCTGCAGCCGGACGGTACGGCGGGCCTCGATATGGGCGTCTTGACCGGGCAGGGTACCGTGACCACGGGCATCACGAACATGCTGCTGTCGAAGCCGTCGGATATTCTCGGCCCCTGGAGCATGAAGCGCGGCCAGCGCCTGCTGAACGCGGCCGAAACCCGCGAACTTCTCGGCTTGCTCGAGGCCAGCCGCGGTTTTGGCCCGCCGCCCGACGGACTTCGCCTGCCGGACAATGATTTCTGGTGGACGGTCGCTTCCTGCCGCAACGGTGTCTGGGGGTTTCAGGCCTACCACTATCCGACCGACGGTTTTGCCAATGTGAAATTCTCGGCCAAGCTGTTCTCGTGGGACAATGTCCCGGTGCCTGTGAATCCGCCACGCAAACTTGAGCCGGCCGAACTGCGGCGCGACTGGAATGCGCCCATCGAGCGGGCGCGGGCAGACCGCTGGATGCTGGTGGTGGGCAAGGATGGTCTGCGGCCGAGGTAGCGGAATCGCTAGCACTGCCTATATAATTCGCGTGTGGCTTTGACTTGGAGTTTGATCGGAACGATGGACTTTGTGCGTAGTGCAGGCGAATGGCGGTTGGGCGGCCCGAACGAGCCTCCCGGAGGGCCGCCGCAGCAGCCGCCACGCCGTGACGATGGGCAAGGTGGTGATGACGGTCGCACTGGAGCCCTGACGCTCACGCGGACGCGCACCAAGAAGCCGTCGATGTACAAGGTGTTGATGCTGAACGACGACTACACACCAATGGAATTCGTCGTCGACGTTCTGCAGAACATCTTTCAAAAGAATCGCGAAGAGGCCACGCAGATCATGCTTCACGTCCATCAGAAGGGTGTGGGCGTGTGCGGTGTCTACACCTACGAGATCGCCGAGACCAAGGTGACTCAGACGGTGGATTACGCCCGCAAGAACCAGCACCCTCTCCAGTGCACGTTGGAGAAAGAGTAGCGACCGGAGAGTAGTTCGTTTTTCTGCCGAGGTGGTTCGATGTCCATGCTGTCCAAGAACCTCGAAAAGTCCCTGCATCGCGCCTTCGGTCTCGCGGGCGAACGCCGCCATGAATACGCGACGCTGGAGCACCTGCTTCTGGCGATGACGGAGGACGAAGATGCAATACCTGTCCTCAAGGCGTGCGGTGTCGACATCGACCGCCTTCGGCACGACCTCGAGACTTTCGTCGACAATCGCCTGAAGGGCATCATTACCCAGACGCCCAGCGAGCCGCTGCCGACCGCGGGCTTCCAGCGGGTTGTCCAGCGCGCCGCAGTCCATGTGCAGTCGTCCGGCCGCAAGGAAGTGACCGGCGCCAACGTGCTGGTGGCGCTGTTCTCCGAACGCGACAGCCATGCCGTGTCGTTCCTGGAGAACCAGGGCATGACCCGGCTCGATGCCGTCGACTACATCAGCCACGGCAAGGCCAAGGTACCGGGCCGGGCCCGCGCCCGCCGGGTCTCGGGTTCGGAAGAGGAGAGCGGCGCCGAGTCCAATACCAAGCAGGGCAACGAGGCCCTGGCCGCCTATTGCGTCGATCTCAACCAGAAGGCCCGCGACGGCCGCGTCGATCCGCTGATCGGCCGCGAGCACGAGGTCGAGCGCACCATTCAGGTCCTGTGCCGCCGCACCAAGAACAACCCGCTCTATGTGGGCGAGCCGGGCGTCGGCAAGACGGCGATCGCCGAAGGACTTGCGCGCAAGATCGTCGACGGCGAAGTGCCGGACGTCCTGAAGGAATCGATCATCTACGCACTCGACATGGGTGCGCTGCTGGCCGGCACGCGCTATCGCGGCGACTTCGAGGAGCGGCTGAAGGCCGTGCTTTCGGAGCTGAAGAAGAAGCCCAACTCGGTGCTGTTCATCGACGAGATCCATACGATCATCGGCGCCGGCGCCACGTCGGGCGGCTCGATGGATGCGTCGAACCTGCTGAAGCCGTCGCTGCAGTCGGGCGACCTGCGCTGCATCGGTTCGACCACCTACAAGGAATATCGCAACTACTTCGAGAAGGACCGCGCGCTGGTCCGCCGCTTCCAGAAGATCGACGTGCCGGAGCCCACGATCGGCGATGCCGTCGAAATCATGAAGGGGCTGAAGCCGGTCTACGAGAAGCATCACCATGTGAGCTACACCGACGACGCCATCAAGGCCGCCGTCGAACTCTCAGCGCGCTACATCCACGACCGCAAGTTGCCGGACAAGGCGATCGATGTGATCGACGAGGTCGGCGCGGCGCAGATGCTGCGCACGCCGGATATGCGCAAGACCACGATCGAGGTGCCGGACATCGAGGAGATCGTTGCCAAGATCGCGCGCATCCCGCCCAAGAGCGTGTCGAAGGACGATACCGAACTCCTGCGCAATATCGACCGCGACCTGAAGACGGTCGTGTTCGGCCAGGACCGCGCGATCGATCAGCTCTCGGCGTCGATCAAGCTGGCTCGCGCCGGCCTGCGGTCGCCGGAGAAGCCGATCGGCAGCTACCTCCTGGCCGGCCCGACCGGCGTCGGCAAGACCGAGGTGACGCGCCAGCTCGCGCGCCTGCTCGGCCTCGAGGTCGTCCGCTTCGACATGTCGGAATACATGGAACGGCACAGCGTCTCGCGCCTGATCGGCGCCCCGCCGGGCTATGTCGGCTTCGACCAGGGCGGCCTGCTCACCGACAAGGTCAACCAGCATCCGCACTGCGTGGTGCTGTTCGACGAAATCGAGAAGGCGCATCCCGACGTGTTCAACGTCCTGCTGCAGGTGATGGACTACGGCAAGCTGACCGACCACAACGGCCGGACGGTCGACTTCCGCAACGTCATCCTCTGCATGACGACCAATGCCGGTGCTGCCGACATCGCCAAGCCCGCGCTGGGCTTCGGCCGCGAGCAGCGGCACGACGAGGACGACGAGGCGATCAACCGGCTGTTCGCACCGGAGTTCCGCAACCGTCTCGACGCGATCATCAAGTTCGCGAGCCTCGGCCCCGAGTCGATGGGCAAGGTGGTGGACAAGTTCGTGGCCGAGCTCGAAGTCCAGCTTGCCGACCGCAAGGTGTTCATCGAGTTGAACGACAAGGCGCGCAACTGGCTGGCCGAGAAGGGCTACGACAGGCTGTTTGGTGCCCGGCCGCTTGCCCGCGTCATCCAGGAATACGTGAAGAAGCCGCTGGCCGAAGAAGTGCTGTTCGGCAAGCTCTCCGACGGCGGCACGGTGCGGGTCGATACCGAAGGCGAGGGCGATGCCACCAAGCTCGCCTTTACGTTCCTGCCACCGGAGCGCGGTGCGCTGCCGCCGGCTAACCAAGAACCCGTTCTGGCCGAGTGAACGCTTTTCGGCCTCTCTGGATCGCCCTTCGCGCCGCGGTGCTCGCCACCGCGGTGTTTTGGGTCGCATTGTTCCTCGTCGACAAGATCGGCTGGCAGGCGCCGCTCGGGCTTACCGAGCAGCTCCTTTTCTTCGTGATCTTCTTCATCGGGGTGCTGATGACCAAGTAGGTCGTCAGTCTTTAGTCCCGCTAGTTGGCGCCCTTCACGCCGAGTTCCTGGACCAACTTGTCCCACTTGCTAGTTTCAGCACGGATCATCTCGCCGAACTTGTCTGGACCCATCGGCGAAATGATGGCGCCAGTCTTCTCGATGCGTTCTCTCACTTCGGGTGACTTGAGCGCGGTCGAGATTTCCGAGTCGAGCTTAGCGACGATGTCCTTCGCCGTGCCTGCCGGGGCCACGATGCCGTACCAGACGCTGATCTCATAACCCGGCAGGCCGAGTTCCTCGGCGATGGTCGGCAGTTGGGGCGCCTGCGGCGAACGCTGGGGACTTCCGACCGCCAGTGATCGCACTTTGCCCGAATTGATGTGGGTCAGCGCAGCCGGCAGCGTCGGGAAGTAGAAGGAGACCAGGCCATTCATCGTGTCGGTGATGGCCTGTCCGAAGCTCTTGTAGGGAACGTCCTGGATGTCGATTCCATAGCGCTGGCGCAACAGCTCGACCTCGAGATGACTGGGCGAGCCCTTGCCGGAGGTGCCGTACATTACCTTGCCGGGATTGGCCTTGGCATAGGCGATGAGTTCCTTGAAGTCCTTGTAGGGAGCGTCTGGCCGAGTCACGGCAGCCATCGGCTGCACGGCGACCTTGGTGACTGCGCTGAAGTCGTTGACCGGATCGTAGGTCGGCTCCTTCATCATGCTCGGACTCACCGTCAGCGTAGTCGGCGCCATCAGGAGCGTGTAACCGTCCGGTGCCGCCTTGGCCGCCATCGCGGTGCCGATGGCGCCGCCCGCGCCGTCGCGATTCTCTACGACGACACTCACCTTCATCTGCTCGGAGAGCTTGTCGGCCAGGATGCGGGCCACGATGTCGGCGCCGCTGCCGGGGCCGTAGGCCACGATCAGGCGGATGGGCCGTGACGGATAGGGCTGTGCCTCGGCCGGCAAGGCGGACAGGCCGATGGCAAGTGTGACGGCAAGAACTCCCAGTATCTTTCTCATGACGTTTCCTCTTTCGTTTTTCTTGGTGTTCAGACGGCTTGTGTGACCGTCCTGGGCGATGCGAGCGCCACGCGGCGGGCAAGCAGGTCATCGATCGTTAACGTGTCGTAGTCGAGCTCATGGGCCAGGATGTCGCGCGTGTGCTCGCCAAGCGCGGGAGGCGGTGCGTAGGTCGTCGCGCCGTCATGCAGCCGCACGGGATTGCGCAGCATGGGCAGCGAACTGCCCTTGCCGCTCGTCGTCGTCTCGATGAGGCCGTTGTGGACGACCTGCGGATCGCTCACGAGGGCGGGATATTCGTTGATGGGCGCGCAGAGGATGTCCAGCGCCTGCAGCATACTCACCCATTCTGCCGCCGTGCGGGTCTCGAAAACCTGGGACAATGCCTTGTCCAAGGCGTCGCGATTGCGCTGGCGGCTAGCGCTGTCGGCGAAGCGCGGATCGGCCTTCAACGGCGTGACGCCGATGCCGTCGCAGAAGGCCGGCCATTGATGATCGAGGACAGTGAACGAGAAGGATCCGTCGCTGGCCTTCATCGCGCCGGACGGGGCGATCAGCGGATGCTGGTTGCCCAGCCGCTGCGGCGCCTCGCCCGTAAGCAGGTACTCGGTGAGCGGAGGTCCCTGGAAAGCCACGATCGAGTCGAGCAGCGAGACGCCAACCTTGCGGCCCTTGCCGTCGCGGGTGCGCATGAGCAGGGCGAGCACGCAGCCGCTGAAGGCGTTGGTTCCGGCGACCATGTCGGAGACGACATTGCCAATCCGCAACGGCTGGCCGTCGCGCTCGCCGACGATGCTCATCAGGCCGCCATAGGCCTGCATGATCGAATCGCCGGCGGGAAGATCGACGTTCGGTCCGCTCTCGCCGAAGCCTGTCACCGTGCAGTAGACGAGGCCCGGATTGGCTTTCGACAAGGCCTCATATCCGAGACCCAGCCGGTCGAGAACGCCGGGCCGGAAGCTTTCGACGACGACGTCCGCCCGGTTCGCAAGGTGCCGCGCAATCTCGATCGCTTCGACTTGCTTCAGGTCCAGGCACAGGCCGCGCTTGTTTCGGTTGACGCTGATGAACGTGCCACCCAGCCCAGTATCGTTGGCGGCGCCCATCGTGCGTGACCAGTCGCCTCGCGGTGGTTCGATCTTGATAACGTCGGCACCGTGGTCGCCGAGCAACTGGCCGCAATAGGGACCCGCCACGCCCTGGCCGAAGTCCAAGACGCGCAGGCCCCTGAGGGGCTGGTTCATGGTAACTCGCCTTTGCGCATCATGAAGTTGCCCCAGAATTCCAAGGGCACGGCGCCAGTCTGGTTGACGACCGAGATGCGGACGGTGATGACACCCCGTTTGCCGTCACCTATGTCCTTCAAGCCTTCCACCGTGATACGCGAATGCAGCGTATCGCCGGCCTTCACCGGTGCCGTGAACTTGAACTTGTCGAGGCCCAGTGCCGCCAGCGTGTACTTGCCGAGGATGTCCTCCAGCATGCCGGCGGCGATCGAGGCGGTCATCAGTCCCGGTGCGACACGGGTGCCGAAGATGCTGTGTTTCTTCGAGAATTCCTCATCGATGAACATCGGCAACTTCAAACCGGCAAAGCAGGTGAAGTTGACGATATCGGCCTCGGTGATGGTGCGGGCGTAGCTCTCGAACACTTCACCGACGAAATATTCGTCGTAGGTTTTCTGCGGCATCCTGTTTCCTCCAGTTGATGATGGCTTCAGTGCGTCGTCGTGCCGGCCATGGCCAGTGAGAGCGACTTGGCGGCGGCGCGAAGGCTCGCCTTGTGTTGCTTCAAGGCAGTTCGCATGCGCTCCGACGGCCCGGCGATCACGATAGCTGCGATCACCCGGCCTCCCTCGCCATGGATCGGCGCCGCGAGGGCGCTGACGCCGACCACGCGTTCGTCGACGGTGAGGGCCAGACCGGCTTCGCGGATCTCGGAAATTTCCTGGCGGAGCGTGCGGACGCTGGTGATGGTCTTGGGCGTAAAGGCGCGCAGCTTTTCGTTGCGGAGATATGTATCGCATCGATCGGCCGCCATGTGTGCCAGGAGGACCTTGCCGACTGCCGAGGCGTAGAGTTCACGCCGCTCGCCAAGGGGTACCGTGTAGCGCACGGGATTCGCGCTCTCGACCTTGTCGACATACATCACGAGATCCGCGTCGGATGCCAAAGTTCCGATCAGCGACGTCTCACCGGTTTGATCAGCGAGGCGTTGCAGGACCGGACGCGCGAGATCCTGCAGACCCTGGCGAGCGACCACGCTGATCGCCAGAGCGACCATGTTCGGTCCCAGCCGGTATTTCCCCTGGACGTCGCGGATCAGGTAGCCGCTGTCCACCATGCCGGTAAGGAGGCCGACCACGCTGCTCTTCGGGGCATCCGCCCGGCGTGCCAGCTCAGACAGCGATTCACCGTCCCGCTCGCGTGCGAGATGGCCGAGGATCGAGAAGATGCGATCGATTGACTGTGGAGCGGCTTGGGTAAGCGGCATGACGACCTTCCTTCAGATGTTCGTATATACGTACAGAGGTCGTATTAACGAACATGTCGATGAATAGAAAGGGCGCGCTCATGCGTCAAGCGTACTGCGTCTCGATAGCTTGATAGGCGAAAGGTCTTCAGAAGGTGGCGTAAGGCCCAGACGTCGTCAGTCGCCGTCTTTCCTGAACGGCGAATACTGCATCAGACCTTCGATCTCCTGCTCGACGGCAGGCCGCTCGCGCTTGAGATAATCGTCGATGGCGCGGCGAAAGCCGGGATCGACGATCCAGTGCGCGGAGAAGGTCGGCACCGGCAAATAGCCGCGCTGGATCTTGTGGTCGCCCTGGGCGCCGGCCTCGACGCGGGCCAGGCCATGGGCGATCGCATAGTCGATCGCCTGATAGTAGCAGGCCTCGAAATGCAGGAAGGCGTGGCTTTCGAGGCAGCCCCAGTAGCGGCCATAGAGTGTGTCGTCGCCCTTGAGGTTGAGGGCGCCGCCGACCGGCTGGCCGTCGGCTTCGGCCATCACCAGCACGACCTTGTCGGCCATGGTGCTGCCGAGGATGTCGAAGAAGGCGCGCGTGAGGTAGGGCGATCCCCATTTGCGGCCGCCGGTATCCATGTAGAAGGCGAAGAAGGCGTCCCAGTGCTCGGGGCCGATCTCGTCGCCACACAGCGCGCGCACCGTCAGCCCCTCGCGGCGCACGGACTCGCGTTCCTTGCGGATCGCCTTTCGCTTGCGCGACGCCAGCGCACCCAGGAAATCGTCGAAGGTGCGGTAGCCGTCGTTGTGCCAGTGATACTGCTGGCCGAGCCGGAGCAGCCAGCCGCGCGCGCCGAAGCGCTTCCAATCGGCTTCGGTGCAGAAGGTGGCATGGACGGAGCTGATGTTGTTGTCGCCCGCGATCGTCGTCAGCATGTCGATCATCGCGTCGCGCACGGCCTCGGCATAGGGGCCGGGCCGGGCGAAGAGGCGGGGACCGGGCACCGGCGTGAAGGGCACGGCGACCTGCAGCTTGGGGTAATAGCGACCGCCGGCACGCTCGAAAGCCTGCGCCCAGCCATGGTCGAACACATATTCGCCCTGGGAATGACCCTTCACATAGAGCGGTGCCGCACCCTGCAGGGTTCCATCCGCAGCCTCGGCGAGGAGATATTGCGGCTGCCAGCCGGTACGTCGCCCGACCGATTTTGAATCCTCGAGCGCCTTCAGGAAGCGATAGCTGAGAAATGGATTGCCGGCCGAGCCGGGGGCGAGCGCACAGGCGTCCCATTGGGCGGCATCGACGGCCGCCAGCGAGTCGACGATACGCAGGCCGACGGTCGGGGTGTCATCCGGCATGTCTACAGCATAGCGTGAATCGTGCCAGGAAAAGGGCGAAGAGACTCCGCGGTTTTTACTCGGCTGGCTTGTGCTGACGTGCCACCTCGTCGGCAGACCGGCTGAATCGCCGCGTCGCCCACAGGCCGAGCCGGTCGATGTAGACCAGCACGACGGGCACGACGACCAGCGTCAGCAGGGTCGAGCTGATGAGACCACCGATCACCGCATGCGCCATCGGCGCACGCTGCGTGGCACCTTCGCCCAGACCCAGCGCCAGCGGCATCATGCCGAACACCATGGCCAGCGTGGTCATCAGGATGGGCCGCAGTCGAATAGTGCCGGCTTCGAGCAACGCCTCGTCGACCGGCGCGCCACGCGCCCGTGCCTGATTGAAGAAATCGACCAGCAGGATCGCATTCTTGGTGACGAGACCCATCAGCATGATGAAGCCGATGGCCGAGAAGATGTTGAGCGTCGTCCCGGCGATCAGCAGGCCCAGGAACACGCCGATCAGCGACATCGGCAGGGACATCATGATGGCGATGGGCTGCAGGAAGCTGCCGAACTGCGAGGCGAGGATCAGGTAGATGAGGATGACGGCGAGCAGCAGCGCCTGACCGGCATAGGCGGCACTCTCGGCCATGTCCTTGGTTGAACCACCGAAGACGAAGCGATAGCCCGGCGGCAGCGGCGTGTCGGCCAGGATCTTCTGCAGGTCGGCCGAGGCCTCGCCGGTGGAGCGGCCGAACACGTTGGCGGTGATCCAGACCTCGCGATTGAGGTCGCGGCGGTTGATCTGCGAGGCGCCGACGTCGTTCACGACATCGGCAATCTGGGCGATATGCACCATGCGCGGCAGCCCGTTGGGCTCGGTGCCGGCGGTGAACCAGATGCGCTGCAGGTCGGCTATGCCGGTGCGGTCGTCGAGGGGCAGGCGGACCATGACGAGATAGTTCTCGCCATCCGGGGCACGCCACAGGCTGGTCTCGTCGCCGGCGAAGAGGGCGCGCAGCGACTGCGCGACGGCAGCCGAGCCGAGGCCGAGGTCGGAGGCGGCATCGCGGCGCAGGCGCACCGACAGGACGGGCTTGGCCGCCTTCAGGTTGCGGTCGAGATCGACCACGCCGGGGATCGCCGCGGCGCGCTTCATGACCGCCTGCGAGAGCTGGTCCAGTACGGCGGTGTCGGGGCCCTGCAAGGAGAGCTGCAGATCCTTCTGCACGCCGCCGCCCGGACCGCCGGGAATATTGATCGAGACCAGGATCCCGGGGATCTGGGCCAGGCGTTCGCGAATCGGCTGGGCAAGCTGGCTCGGCGAGCGCTTGCGCTCGTTCACCGGCTTGAGCTTGAGGTAGAGGCTGCCCTGGTTCTTGCCGTTGGCGTAGCCGGTGTTGACGGCGCCGTAGGTGTACTCGATCTCGGGGAACTCGCGCAGGGCGGCGTCGACCTGGCGCAGCTTGGCTTCGGTATATTCCAGCGACGAGCCGACCGGGGTCTCGATGCTGATCACCTGTTCGCCGAGGTCGGCCTGCGGCACAAACTCGAAACCGATGTACTTCGGCAGGGCGAAGCTTCCGAGGAAGGTGGCCAGCGCGATCAGCAGGGTCGTCTTGGGCCAGCGCAGCGACCAGCCGAGCACGCCGCGATAGAAGCGGTTGGCGTGGTCCTGGGCGCCGTTGACGATGCGGGCGAAGCGGCCGTTGCCGTGGGCCTGCGGATCGTACCAGACCGACGACAGCATTGGGTCGAGGGTGAAGGATACGAACAGCGAGATCAGCACCGCCGCCGAGACCATGACGCCGAACTGGAAGAAGAAGCGGCCGATGATGCCGCCCATGAAGGCGACGGGCAGGAACACCGCGACGATGCAGAAGGTCGTGGCCAGGACGGCGAGGCCGATCTCGTTGGTGCCGTCGATGGCGGCCTGGCGGTGCGTCTTGCCGAAGCCGATGTGGCGCATGATGTTCTCGCGCACCACGATGGCGTCGTCGATCAGGATGCCGATGGCGAGGCTCAGCGCCATCAGGGTGAGGACGTTCAGAGTGAAGCCGAAGGCCGCCATCACCATGAACGAGCCGAACACCGAGATCGGCAGCGCCAGGCCGGTGATGACGGTGCTGCGCCAGGAATGCAGAAACAGGAAGACGATGGCGATGGTGAGCAGGCCACCCTCGATCATCGTCTGCTGGACGTTGTTGACCGAGTTCTGGATGCCGCGCGAGCTGTCGCGGACGATCTCCAGCTTGACGTCGGGCGGCAGCGACGATTGCAGCTCGGCGATGGCGCGGCGCACGCCGCGGGCCACTTCGATCGTGTTCGAGCCCTGCGTCTTCACGATGTCGATGGCAAGCGCGCGCTCGCCGTTCAGGGTCGCAACGTTTTCCAGTTCCTGCTGGCCGTCGACGACGTTGGCGACCTGACGGAGATAGACCGGGGCAGGGCCGCGGCGGGCCACGATCAGGTCGGCAAATTCACCCGGCTCGGCCATGCGGCCGGTGACCTCGACAAGGCGGTCGTCGTTGCCGCGCTGCACGTTGCCGGCGGGGAAGTTCTGATTCTCGTCCTTCACCGCCCGCATGATGTCGTTCACGCCGACGCGCAGGGCATGCATCCGGCCCGGATCGAGCTCGATGTTGATCTGGCGCTTCACCCCGCCGGCGATGGTGGCGCGGCCGACGTCGCGCACCGTCTGCAGACGCTTGATGATGAGCTGGTCGGCCAGCGTGGTGAGATCGCGCACCGAGCGGATATCGGACCGTACGGCAATCGAGACGATCGGCTGGTCGTCCGGATTGAAGCGCTGGATGAGCGGTTCCTTGATCTCCGGCCGGAAGGCCGCGCGGACCTGCTGTACCTTCTCGCGCACGTCCTGCATGGCGACCGCCGACGGCACCGAGAGCTCGAACTCCGCAATGACGAAGGACTTGCCCTCCAGCGAGCGCGAATACAGGGACTTGATGCCGGCAATGGCGTTGACCGATTCCTCGATCTTGCGGCTGATTTCGGTCTCGACCGTTTCCGGCGAGGCGCCGGGATAATCGGTGGTCACCACGACGACGGGAAAGTCGACGTTGGGGAACTGGTCGATGCCGAGCTGCCGGTAGGAGAACAGGCCCATGACCAGCAACGCCACCATCATCATGGTGGCGAAGACCGGGTTGTCGACGGCGATCTGGGTGAGTTTCATCGTCAGGGCCGCGGAGCAGCCTGGCGGCCTTCGACGAGCTTGACCTTCTGTCCGGCGGTCAGGCCGGGCAGGGGCGCGGAGACGATCGTCATGCCCGATTCGAGGCCCTTCACCTCGACCAGCTCACCGCGCGACCAGGTACGGACGGCGCCCACGGGCTTGCGCACCAGCTCGCCGTTCTCGACCGCCAGCACATAGTCGCCTTGATCGTCCTTGCGCATCGCCGGCGCGGGCACCGCAAGCGCGTGGCTCTTTTCCTGCACCATCACAGAACCGGAGGCGAACAAGCCGCCGCGCAGCGCATCGTGGCGGTCCATGACCTCGACATAGACCGGGATCGACCGCGACCCCGCCTGCGTCGTGGGGCTGATGCGGGTGATCTTGCCGTCGAATGTCCGGTCGCCGAAGCCTTCGAGGGTCACGGTCGCGACCTGTCCCACCTTCATGCGCACCACGTCGGCGGCCGGCATCTGGGCCATGATTTCGACGTGGCTGGTGTCGAGCAAAGCCACGATCCTGCCGTCGATCGGCAACGATTCGCCCTGGTTGGCGATGCGTTCACCGATCACGCCGTCGAACGGGGCGCGGACGTCGGCATCGGCCAGGTTCTTGCGGGCAACCTCGAGCTGCGCTTCGGCGACGGCGACCATCGAAGCGCGGTTCTCGGCCGTGGCGCGTGCCTGGTCGGCGGCGGACTGCGAGACGATGTTGCGATTGGCGAGCGTTTCCTTGTCGTTGCGGTCACGCGCCGTCCATCGTGCGTCGGCGCGAGCAGCTTCAAGCGCCGACTGGCGCTCGTTGACCTTGGCCTGCAGCTCGATGGTCTCGAAGCGGGCGATGACCTGGCCCGCGGTCACACGGTCGCCTTCGCGTACCATGACGTCGGCGAGACGGCCGGCGACGCGGCTCTTCACGATCGTCTGGTCGATCGGTTGCGTCGTGCCCGTGAAGCGTACCACATCGACGAGGCCGCGCGGCTTGATCGTATGGACTTCGGCCGGGATGAGTTCGAGCGGGCGATCGGCCTTCGTCGCTGCCACGTCCTTTGTCGTCGCGGCCGTGGTCTTGCCGCTCTTCCAGGCGAAAGACGCGCCGCCCAACAGGAGGGCCGCGACGGCAATGCCGGCGAACAGCCATTTTTGCTTGGTTTTCATGGCCGCAGACCCTTGAGAACGAAATCGAGGTGGGCGTCGTAGTAGTCGTCGCTGTCGACGGTCCGGGGATCGAAAGGAGCAAGCGACCGCTTCCAGACCGAGAACATGGCGAGGGGCTGAACGATGATGACCGCCGTCATCTCGAGGTTGGGGAGAGGGCGGAACTCGCCGCTCTCCACGCCGCGGCGCAAGGTGCGGACGAAGAGGTCGTGGCTACGCCGGTCGAAGTGCGTGCAGAAGAAGCGGGCGACGTCGGGAAAATTGCCGGCCTCGGCCAGGATCAGTTTGATGACGCCGCCGGCCGGGCTCTCTTCGAAGGAACGAAAGCCGGCCACGAGCTCGCGCAGCAACTGCTCGCTGGTTCCTTCGAAGCGGTCGATCATCTCGGTCGCCTCGGCGAGCGGCCCGCCGATCGCTTCGGTGATGACCGCCTTGAAGAGTTCTTCCTTGTTCTTGAAGTAGAGGTAGGGAAGCCCCTTGCTGACCGATGCCGCTCTGGCGACGTCGTCAAGTTTAGTGGCGGCAAAGCCGCGGGTGACGAACAGGTCCAGCGCCGCCCGGGCGATTTCGCCGGTGCGATCCTGCGGCCGCCGTGTTCTCGGCGGAAGATCGCCGCCATCACCGGCGGTATTGACTGACTGTTCAGTACCCATATGCCGCCATGTAGAGCGGAATTGATCGGCCTTCAAGGCTGTCAGCAGTGGGCCTGAAAAGAAAAAAGTCCGGCAGACCGAAGTCGCCGGACGCTTTAGCTAGTTTCCGCCTTTCCGCCCCGGCAAGCCGGGACGTCGGATCAGCTTATTGCTCGTCTTCTAGAGGTGGCTTCCGGTGGGGCCCCTGAGGGGCGCCCACACGGAAGCCGAAAGGCGTTGGTTAGAGGGGCCAAAGTGAACTTTGGCCTACGCCCTTTCCTATTTACTGCTTCTTCTTCTTAGCAGCCTTCTTCTTAGCAGCCTTCTTCTTAGCAGCCATAACTGTCTCCTATGGTTAGCTATGAGGTCCCCAACCGCGAGGCCTCCGGGGTACGCGGGTACGCTACGCCACGCATGCTCAACTGCATCCGGTGGTGCCGCCGCAGGTCGTGCACTTGAGGCACGTTCCGTTGCGGACCATCGTGAAGTTGCCGCACTCCGGACAGGCATCCCCTTCGTACCCTTTAAGCTTCGCCTCGAAGGCGAGACTCGAGGGCGAGGAGGTTGCTTCTCCGCGCGTGGCGCCGACGACGGCCGCCTTGGCGATGTGCGCCGAAGCGACGGCTGGGCCGTCCGTCAGTCCGTTGGGCACGGGGCCGGCCACGACCGCTTCACTGGCGATCGCGACATTGCCGGCCGTCCGGCCATTCAATACGTAAAGGTTGCTGCGCATGTAGCCGACGCTGGCGATGCGGCTCACCGCGGCGGCAGCCGCTTCGGCGGCATCCGTGCCGGGCGATGGCAGTTCGCCCTGGACTTCGCCGCGGCCGACGCCGTCCGGCCGAAGATCGGCCTGCTCGACATGCGAGAGGTCGTTGCGCCCGAGGTAGGAGATCGCGAGCTCACGGAAGATGTAGTCGAGCACGGAGGTCGACATCTTGATGGCGTCGTTACCTTCGACGAGGCCTGACGGCTCGAAGCGCGTGAAGGTGTAAGCCTCCACGAACTCCTCGAGGGGGACGCCGTACTGCAGGCCGATCGAGATCGCGATGGCGAAGTTGTTCATCAGGCTGCGGAAAGCCGCGCCTTCCTTGTGCATGTCGACGAAGATCTCGCCGACACGGCCGTCCTCGTACTCGCCGGTGCGCAGGTAGACCTTGTGCCCGCCGACATTGGCCTTCTGCGTGTAGCCCTTGCGGCGTTGCGGCATCCGTTCGCGGCCGGCGCGGACTTCGCGCTCGACGATGCGCTCCACGATCCGCTCGGCAACGATCGGCGCCCGCGCAATCGGCGGCATGTCGGCGAGATCGTCGTTGGCGGCGACATCGTCGCCGAGAACCATGGCGGACAGCGGCTGCGAGAGCTTCGAGCCATCGCGATAGAGCGCGTTGGCCTTCAATCCGAGCTTCCACGACATCTCATAGGCCTTGCGGCAATCCTCGACCGTAGCTGCGTTTGGCATGTTGATGGTCTTGGAGATGGCGCCCGATACGAACGGCTGGGCTGCTGCCATCATGCGTATGTGACTCTCCGCAGACAAGCAGCGCTTGCCATCTCGTCCACAGGGATTCGCACAATCGAACACAGAAAGATGCTCGCGACGAAGATCGGCAGCGCCTTCGATGCTCATCGTCCCGCAGGCGTGGATGTTCGCGGCGGCGATATCGCTCTTGGAGAAGCCGAGGCTCGCGAGGATGTCGAGGCTGCTGTCGGCGAGTGCATTGTCGTCGAGACCCAGCACGTCGCGGCAGAAGGCATCGCCCAAAGTGTAGCGGTTGAAGGCGAAACGGATGTCGAAGGCCGTGGCGATCGCCTGGTCGACCCGCTTCAGCGTCGCCTCGTCGAAGCCGCGCGCGGCGAGGCTCCGATGATTGATGGCCGGCGCCGTCTCGAGCGAGCCATGGCCCACCGCATGAGCGACGATGCGATCCACGGCTGCCGGGCCGTAGCCCAAGGTGCGCAGCGCCAGCGGCACCGTCTGATTGATGATCTTGAAGTAGCCGCCGCCAGACAGCTTCTTGAACTTCACGAGCGAGAAGTCAGGCTCGATGCCGGTGGTGTCGCAATCCATCACCAAGCCGATCGTGCCGGTCGGCGCGATGACGGAGACCTGGGCGTTGCGGAAGCCGTGCTGTTCACCGAGTTCCAGTGCCCGGTCCCAGGCGTGGCGGGCCGCGGTGACCAGCCGCTCGTCCGGGCAGTTGGCCGCGTCGAGCGCGATGGGCAGGGTGGACAGGGCTTCGTAACCGCCGCGGGCGCTGTCGGCAGCCCGGCGATGGTTGCGGATGACCCGCAGCATGGCGTCGCGATTGGCGGCGAAGCCCGGGAAGGCGCCCATCAGGCCGGCCATCTCGGCCGACGTCGCATAGGCAGTGCCGGTCATGATCGCCGTCAGGGCACCGGCAATGGCGCGGCCTTTGGCACTGTCATAGCCCAGGCCCGACGCCATCAGCAGGGCGCCGAGATTGGCATAGCCCAGGCCGAGCGTGCGGTATTCATAGGAGAGTTCGGCGATCCGGCGCGACGGGTACTGCGCCATCATCACCGAGATTTCGAGCACAACTGTCCACAGGCGGCTGGCATGCTCGAAAGCGCCGACATCGACCGAGCCGTCTTCCCGGCGGAACCGCATGAGGTTCAGCGAGGCGAGGTTGCAGGCCGTGTCGTCGAGGAACATGTACTCGGAGCACGGGTTGGAGGCGTTGATGCGCCCCGACTCCGGGCAGGTGTGCCAGTCGTTGATCGTCGTGTCGTACTGGACGCCGGGGTCGGCCGAGTGCCAGGCGGCTTCGGCGACCTGATCCCAAAGGGCCCGCGCATTGACTGTTCGGGCGACGTTGCCAGTGGTGCGCTCGGTCAGGGCCCATTGCCGGTCGTCCTCGACGGCCCGCAGGAAGGCGTCGGTCACCCGCACCGAGTTGTTGGCGTTCTGGCCAGAGACCGAGGCATAGGCCTCGGATTCCCAATCCACGTCGAACGCCGGGAACTCGATGTGGCGATAGCCTTGGCGCGCAAACTGGATGACGCGTTGGATATAGTTTTCCGGCAACTCGGCCCGCCGGGCAGCAACGATCTCGCGGCGCAGTTGCGGGTTCTGTCGCGGGTCGAAGGCGCCGTCGCCGGCCGCAGTGCCTTCGACGCAGGCCTGCATGATCGCGTTGAGGTGGCGATTGGCCAGCCGGGAGCCGGCGACCAGGGCGGCCACCTTCTGCTCTTCAAGCATCTTCCAGGCGATGAAGTCCTCGATGTCGGGATGGTCGATGTCGACCGTCACCATCTTGGCGGCGCGCCGGGTCGTGCCGCCCGACTTGATCGCACCGGCCGCGCGGTCGCCGATCTTGAGGAACGACATCAGGCCGGACGACTTGCCGCCGCCCGACAGACGTTCGCCATCGGCACGCACCTTGGAGAAGTTGGAGCCGGTGCCGGAGCCGTACTTGAAAAGACGCGCCTCACGGATCCAGAGGTCCATGATGCCGCCTTCGCTCACCAGATCGTCGGAGACGCTCTGGATGAAGCAGGCGTGCGGCTGCGGCCGCTCGTAGGCCGAGTCCGACTGATAAGCCTGGCCATCGCGATGATCGACGTACCAGTGACCCTGGCCGGGGCCGTCGATGCCGTACGCCCAGTGCAGGCCGGTATTGAACCATTGCGGCGAATTGGGTGCGCAGATCTGCGCCGCCAGCATGTAGCAATGTTCGTCGTAGAACGCGCGCGCGTCGTCTTCGCTGTCGAAGTAGCCGCCTTTCCATCCCCAGTAGGTCCACGCACCGGCCATGCGGTGGAAGACCTGCCGGGCGCTCATTTCGCTGCCGTAGCGTTCGGCGGAGGGCAGTTCGGCGAGGGCGGCATCGTCGGGAATGGAACGCCACAACCACTCCGGCACATCGGCCTCGGCGAAGCGCATCAGGCGTGCCGGCACACCGGCGCGCCGGAAGTACTTTTGCGCCAGCACGTCGGCTGCGACCTGCGACCAGTCGGCCGGCACGTCGACATTCTTGAGCTGGAAGACGATCGATCCGTCGGGATTGCGAATTTCGGAATCGGCAGCACGAAACGCCATCCCTTCGAATGGCGATTTTCCTGCTTGCGTATACCGACGCTCAAAGCGCATCGACGATCCCCCGTGCCCTAATTTCCCGTCGTCTAGTCCCTGTCGCGGGCAATGTTCGATCACTCTCGAACACGCACATATGGGCACGCGATGATAGTAAATTACAAAATCTTGTGTACGCAACTATATTTTGTAGACCACCATGTTGATGGTACTAGATGATGCAAGCGCGCAACAGTCGGCCGAAAAGCGCGATTCGCATGACGACGAACGATGTGAATCATGTGTCGGTCACGTCGCGTTGCACGCGATGAAGCGCCCGCGTACAAGCGGCGCGGTCACATACGACAACGTGGTTGGTCCATGACTATCGGCACCTGGCTCTTCACCAAGATGCGTGGCGAACTCGTCGGCACGGATGGCGAAGGCAATCGTTACTATCTCGACAAGCGCACCATTCCTGGTCTGCGGCGCAAGCGCTGGGTGATCTACAACGGCGTCGCCGAAGCCTCCCGCGTTCCGCCCGATTGGCACGGCTGGCTGCATCACACGACAGATGTCATTCCGCCGGCAGGCGGTCTGCCGCGCAAGCCGTGGCAGAAGGAGCATGTGCCGAATCTCACCGGCACCGACCAAGCGTATCGTCCGCCCGGCCATTCGCTCTCCGATGGCGACAAGCCGAAGCCGCCTTACGAGGCGTGGCGTCCGGGCTGACCCGGGCGGCAGTGAAGGAGACGAGGGTGGGCCGCAATATCGTCGAGACGATCGTAGGCGCGTTGGTCCTCGTGGTGGCCGGCGTCTTCGTCTTCTATGCCTTTGCAAAGTCGGATCGCAGCGGTCCGGACGGCTACGATGTCGTCGCCCGTTTCGGCCGTATCGACGGATTGAAGCGCGGCGCTGATGTCACGTTGAGCGGAGTGAAAGTCGGCGCCGTCACCGGCTTCACGCTCGATCCGAAGACCTACCAGGCCGTCGTGCGCCTCGTCGTGTCGTCCAATGTCAGTCTGCCGTCCGACACCACCGCCAAGATCGTCAGCGAATCTCTGCTGGGCGGGATGGTGGTGGTCCTGGAGCCGGGCAGCGACAAGACGACGATCCGCGCTGGCGGCGAGATCGCCCACACGCAGGATTCGATCCCGCTCACCGAGTTGATCGCAAAGTTCATGTTCGGAAGCGCAGGGAGCAAATGATGAATGCTCATGCCCCCAAGGCGCCGCCGGTCTGGCGGCAACCGGACGGCAAGCCGGTCTCGTGCCTCGAAAAGATCAAAGTCCTCAACCAGAACATCCAGGAGATCGAAACCCTCTGCGCCGATGCGCTAGAGGACGGAGTTCTGATGGGATGCGACGCAAGCCAGATCAAACAGGCGCTTCACGAACTGATCGACGGTCTGGCGCCGCCGCACGCGAAGAAGTGAGCTTGCGCACCTTCCTCGCGGCAGCCGCGATCGTCGCCGGCATCGCTGCAACGGTTCCGGCTTGGGAGCTTCGAGCGCAGACGCCGCCACCGCCGTCGGCGCGTCCCGGCAATGCCAACCTGCGTCCCGTTCCGGACGGCCCGGGCACGCGCTCGGCCGAGCTGCAGGGGCTCGACAAGGTGACGGCACGGACCCAGCGCTTCTATGCGCCGGTCGGGAAGGCGACGCGCTTCGGCACCCTGGAGATCAAGGTCGACGATTGCCTGGTCAACGTGCCGGAAGCGCCGCCCGAGTCCGTCGCCTATCTCACGATCATCGACCACAAGCCCGGCCAGGCGGAAGAGAAGCTGTTCGCGGGCTGGATGTTCGCCTCGACGCCGTCGCTCTCCGCGCTCGATCACGGTGTCTACGACGTGCGCGTGCTCTCCTGCACGATGGCGCAGGGATCGACACCGCCCAGCTCGCGCTGAAACGTTGCCTTCCGGTCGATCGCCTCGGCCAGCCGCCGCTTGAAGTCGTCGCGCGGGATCTCGATCGCACCGAAGCTGCGCAGATGCTCGGTCATGAACTGGCAGTCGAGCAGGCGGAAGCCGCCCACGATCAGCCGGGCCACGAGATGGACCAGCGCGACCTTCGAGGCGTCGCGCTGGCGCGAGAACATGCTTTCGCCGAAGAAGGCTGCGCCCACCGCGACACCGTAGAGCCCGCCGACCAGCTTGCCGTCGACACTGCACTCCACGCTGTGGGCATGGCCGCGGCGATGGAGCTCGGTATAGAGCTCGACGATCGGTTCGTTGATCCAGCTCTCGGGGTGGCCCGGTCTTGGCTCTGCGCAGGCCCGGACCGTCTCCGCGAAGGCCGTATCGGCGCTGACCGCGAAATGGCCGGCGCGGACGGTGCGGGCGAGGCGGTGCGGCAGGTGGAAGCCGTCGAGCGGCAACACCGCGCGGAGCCGCGGGTCGAGCCAGTAGAGCTTGGGGTCGTCGCGGCGCTCTCCCATGGGAAAGACGCCAATCCGGTAGGCCTGGAGCAGGAGGTCGGGCGTGATCTCCAGCATGCCGCCGCTATTTCTTCAGGCCGACCAGCTTCTCCAGCCAGTGGATGTCGTAGTCGCCGTCGATGAAGGCCTGCTGGCTGATGATGCGACGATGCAGGGGGATCGTCGTGTCGATGCCGCCGATCACGAACTCTTCGAGCGAACGACGCAGGCGCATCAGGCACTCGTTGCGCGAGGTGCCGTTGACGATGAGCTTGGCCACCATGGAATCGTAGTAGGGCGGCATGACGTAGCCGGTGTAGAGGCCCGAATCGACGCGCACGCCGAGGCCGCCCGGCGGGTGATAGTCGACGATCTTGCCGGGGCAGGGGATGAAGGTCTCGGGATGCTCGGCGTTGATGCGGCACTCGATGGCGTGACCCTGGATGACGATATCCTTCTGGGTCATGCCGAGCGGCGCGCCGGCGGCGATGCGGATCTGCTCGCGCACCAGGTCGATGCCGGTCACCGCCTCGGTGATCGGATGCTCGACCTGAAGCCGGGTGTTCATCTCGATGAAGTAGAATTCGCCGTCCTGGAACAGGAATTCGAACGTGCCGGCGCCGCGATACTTGAGCTTGCGGACGGCGTCGGCGGCCAGCTCGCCGATCCTGTTGCGCTGCTCGGTATTGAGGGCAGGCGACGGCGCTTCCTCCAGCACCTTCTGGTGGCGGCGCTGCAGCGAGCAGTCGCGCTCGCCGAGATGCACGCCGGCGCCCAGGCCATCGCCCAGCACTTGGATCTCGATGTGGCGCGGCCGGCCGAGATACTTCTCGACATAGACGGCGTCGTTGTTGAAGGCGGCCTTGGCCTCGGCCCGCGCCAGCGAGAAGGCTTCCGCCGCCGCTTCCGGGCTGTCCACGACCTTCATGCCGCGTCCGCCACCGCCGGCCACAGCCTTGATCAGCACCGGCCAGCCGATCTTTTCGCCAAGGGCGATGATCTCTTCCAGCGACTCGACCGGGCCGGGCGAACCCGGCACCAAGGGCAGGCCAAGCTCGTGGGCAGTCTGCTTGGCGACGATCTTGTCGCCCATCATGGATATGTGTTGCGGCGTGGGGCCGATGAATGTGAAGTCGTGCGCCTCGACGGCTTCCGCGAAGCGGGCATTCTCGGACAGAAATCCGTAGCCCGGATGGATCGCATCGACGCCGGCGATGGTCGCCGCAGACAGGATCTGGGGAATGTTGAGGTAGCTGTCGCGAGCCGGCGGCGGTCCGATGCAGACCGATTCGTCGGCCAGCCGCACATGCATGGCGTCGCTGTCCGCCGTCGAATGCACCGCGACCGTCTGGATCCCCATCTCGCGGCAGGCGCGATGGATGCGGAGGGCAATCTCGCCGCGGTTGGCGATCAGAACCTTGTCGAACATACGCCCGGGGGTCCTTACTCGACGACCATCAGCGGTTCGCCGAACTCTACCGGCTGGGCGTTCTCGACCAGAACCTGCGTAACCGTGCCGGCCTTGGGCGCCTTGATGGGATTGAAGGTCTTCATCGCCTCGATGATCAACAGCGTCTGGCCGGCCGTCACCTTGTCGCCGATGGCGACGAAGTTGGGCTTGCCCGGTTCGGGTGCCAGATAGGCAGTGCCGACCATCGGGGATTTCACGGCACCGGGATGCTTGGCGATATCTGCGGCACCGGCGGCTGTCGGGGCAACCGCCGCGGCGGCGAGGGGGGCGGCCATGGCGACCGGAGCCGCAGCGGCCATCGTCACGGCCGGCCGGGCGACACGGATGCGGCGCTCGCCGTCGGCCAGCTCGATCTCGCCGAGATGGGTTTCCTCCAGGATCTCCGCCAGCTTGCGGACGAACTCGGTATCCATCTCGAATTTTGCCATGGAGAAACGCTCCCGATGTTTGTCAGCGTCCCAGCAGGCGCGCCAGCGCCTGAAGGGCGAGAAGATATCCCTGCGTACCCAGTCCCGCGATCACGCCGACCGCGGCCGGGCTGATGTAGGAATGATGGCGGAAGCTCTCACGCTTGTAGATGTTGGACAGGTGAACTTCGACGGTCGGCAGCTCGGCGGCGTTGAGCGCATCGAGCAGGGCGACCGAGGTGTGGGTATAGGCGCCGGCATTGATGATGATACCGGCATTCTTCTCGCGCGCGGCCTGAATGAGGTCCACCAGCACGCCTTCGTGATTGCTCTGGGCGAACTCGACATCGAGCCCGAGCCGCTGCGCTTCCGCGCGGCACGCCTTTTCGACGTCGGCCAGCGTTTCGCGGCCGTAGATTTCCGGCTGCCGCTTACCCAGCATGTTGAGGTTTGGCCCGTTGAGCACCAGCACCGGCTTGGTCGCCGGCGGGCGCCGGGCGGCCTTTGCGGCCAATCCTGCCTCCCAGATAGAAGAGGCGGCGTTATAGCATGGCGAGTCGGGCCGACAAGGCGGCCTCAGACCCCCTTTCTCAACAGCTTGGCGTGTGCGAATAGCCGGTCACACAAGCCGTTGAGGGTTTCGCGCTCCTCCGGGGACAGGGCCTGGCAGAGCTCGGCCTCGTAGCTCAGAGCCAGCGGGACGATCCGGGTGTGCATGGCGCGGCCCTTGGCGCTCAGCCGCAAGGAGGCCCGGCGCCGGTCGCTGAGATCGGTCGCTCGCTCGACCAGGTCGCGTTTCATCAGCCCCGCCACGGCCCGGCTCACGGCCACCTTGTCCATGACGATCTGCTGCCCCACCTCAGAAGCGGTGAGGGGGGCAAAGCGCCCCAGCGCGGCCATGACCCGCCACTGCGTGACGCTGAGGCCGAACGGTGCCGCGTAAAGGTCGTGCAGCGATTCACTCACAAGCTGGGCCAAGATGGACAGGCGGTAGGGGAGAAATTTCTCCAGTTCGAGGGCTTGCAAAGCGTTCGACATAATAGTTACATTTGAAACTAATTCTGCTTAACGGTCAATCTCGGGAGGTCATCATGGCCAGCGCCAACGATCGCAATGTCCTGGAGATCGATGAAATCAATCCCATGGGGACCGACGGCTTCGAGTTCGTCGAGTACACCGCGCCCGATCCGGCGGCGCTGGGGGCGCTGTTCGAGAGCATGGGTTTCACCAGGGTCGCACGGCACCGCTCCAAGGATGTTTCGCTCTACCGGCAAGGCGATGTGAACTTCATCGTCAACGCCGAGAAGGAGAGCTTCGCCCAGGGCTTCGCGCGGGTGCACGGGCCGAGCGTCTGCGCCATCGCGCTGCGCGTGAAGAACGCGGCCTTCGCCTACAAGCGGGCGCTGTCGCTCGGCGCCTGGGGCGTCGAGGGCAAGGTCGGGCCGATGGAGCTCAACATCCCGGCAATCAAGGGCATCGGCGACTCGCTGCTCTATCTCGTCGACCGCTATGGCGAGCGCGGCTCGATCTACGATGTCGACTTCGAGTATCTGCCGGGCGTCGATCGCAACCCCAAGGGCGTGGGGCTCACCTACATCGACCACCTGACCCACAACGTGCATCGCGGCCGCATGGATGAGTGGGCCGACTTCTACGAACGGCTGTTCAATTTCCGCGAGGTCCGCTACTTCGACATCGAGGGCAAGCTGACCGGCCTCAAGTCCAAGGCGATGACCAGCCCCTGCGGAAAGATCCGCATCCCGATCAACGAAAGTACCGACGACAAGTCGCAGATCCAGGAATATCTCTCCGCCTATCACGGCGAGGGCATCCAGCACATCGCGCTGGGCACGCACGACATCTACGACGCCGTCGAGACGCTGAAGACCAAGGGCGTGCCGTTCCAGACGGTACCGGACACCTATTACGAGCAGGTCGACAAGCGCCTGCCGGGCCATGGCGAGGACCTCGACCGGCTCGCCCGCAACCGCATCCTGATCGACGGCGCCCCGACCGAAGGCGGCGGGCTGCTGCTGCAGATCTTCACCCAGACGGTGATCGGCCCGATCTTCTTCGAAATCATCCAGCGCCGCGGCAACGAAGGCTTCGGCGAAGGCAATTTCCGCGCCCTGTTCGAGTCGATCGAGCTCGACCAGATTCGCCGCGGCGTGCTGAAAGCTTGAGGAGGAAACCATGGCCAAGAACTGGATTCCGCTACGCCAGATCGAAGGTACCGCCTCGCGCCAAGCCCATGTGAGGCTGCCCGAGGGCACCTACGAACGCGAGATCAGCAAGGAGGGCTTCTTCGGCCCCTCGGCGCAGTTCCATCACAAGCACAAGCCGACGGACTGGATCGATTTCGATGGCCCGATCCGGCCGCGTGCTCTCGACCTCAACAAGCTCGCGACGGCCAGGGCCAACCCCTGGAACGCCGAGCTGGTGATGGACAATGCGCACATGCAGATGCGCATGTGGCGGCTGGACAAGGCGATGCCTGAGCTGGCGCGCAACAGCGACGGCGACCAGCTCCTGTTCGTCCACGAAGGCCACGGTGCGTTGTTCTGCGACTACGGCCATCTCGACTACAACGAGGGCGACTACCTCGTGATCCCCCGCGGGACGATGTGGCGGCTGGAGCCCGCCAGGCCCACCGTGTCGCTGATGATCGAGGCGACCAACGATCATTTCACTCTGCCGGAGAAGGGGCTGGTTGGACATCACGCCATCTTCGATACGGCGATGCTCGACACGCCGCGCATCGACGATGCGTTCAAGGCACAGCAGGACGAACGCACCTGGAAGGTCTCGGTGAAGCGGCGCAACCAGCTCTCGACGGTGACCTATCCGTTCAATCCGCTCGATGCGGTGGGCTGGCACGGCGACCTGAGCGTGGTGCGGATCAACTGGCGCGACCTGCGGCCGCTGATGAGCCATCGCGTTCATCTGCCGCCGTCGGCGCACACGACCTTCGTGGCCGGCCGGTTCGTCGTCTGCACCTTCGTGCCGCGACCGTTCGAGAGCGATCCGGAGGCGCTGCGCCTGCCGTTCTTCCACAACAACGACGATTTCGAGGAAGTGATCTTCTATCACAAGGGCAGCTTCTTCAGCCGCGACAACATCCATCCCGGCATGATGACGGTGCATCCGACCGGCTTCACGCACGGCCCGCATCCCAAGGCCTTCAATGCCGCGACCAAGGGCGGCAAGATGGAGACCGACGAGGTCGCCGTCATGGTCGATACGCGCGACGCCGTCGATGTCGCGCCCATGCCGGCCGGCGTCGAGTTCGAGGAATACGTGAAGTCGTGGCGGCCGCCCGAGGTCAAGCAGGCAGCAGAGTAGGGGAAATCCAAACAATGAAGCTGGGATCGCTGAAGGAAGGCGGCCGCGACGGCACGCTGATCGTGGTCAATCGTGCCCTGACGCGGGCCGTGCGCGCCACGGGCGTGGCGCCGACCCTGCAACGAGCGCTCGACGATTGGGCTGCGGCCGAACCCAAGCTGCAGGCCCTGGCTGCCCAGCTCGAGAACGACAAGGCGCCGGGGGCGTTCGCGGTCGACACGACGGCATTCGCGGCGCCGCTGCCGCGTGCCTATCAATGGGCCGACGGGTCGGCCTACGTCGTCCACGTCGAACTGGTGCGCAAGGCCCGCGGCGTCGAGATGCCGCCGTCCTTCTGGACCGATCCGCTGATGTACCAGGGCGGTTCCGACTCCTTCACCGGCCCTAACGACGCGATCGAGATGGCGGACGAAGCCTGGGGCATCGACTTCGAGGGCGAGATCGGCGTGATCGTCGACGATGTGCCGATGGGCGTGTCGGCGCAGGCGGCGCGCAAGCACATCAAGCTTGTGACGATCTTGAACGACGTCTCGCTGCGCAACCTGATCGTGACCGAACTGGCCAAGGGCTTCGGCTTCTTCCATGGCAAGCCTGCGACTGCTTTCGCACCCGTCGCCGTAACGCCGGACGAATTGGGCGATGCCTGGGATGGCGGCAAGCTCAACCTGCCGCTGATCTCGACCCTGAACGGCAAGGAATTCGGCCATCCGAACGCCGCCACGGACCTCACCTTCGATTTCGGCCAGCTCATCGCCCACGCGGCGCGGACCCGTCATCTGGAGGCGGGGACGGTCGTCGGTTCCGGCACGGTCGCGAACCGCGATGCGGCAGCGGGCTGCTCCTGCATCGCCGAGCGCAGGGTCCGTGAGACCATCGACGGCGGCAAGCCGGTGACGCCCTTCATGTCGTTCGGCGATCGGATCCGCATCGAAATGTTCGATCGTGCCGGCAAGTCGATCTTCGGTGCCATCGACCAGAAGGTCGTGCGCTACACGCCGCCCGCCTGAGCCGTGCTAGAGTGACCGCGGGAGGCGGTCATGAAGCTTATCGGCTATTTCCGGTCGTCCGCGGCGTTCCGCGTACGCATTGCGCTCAACCTGAAGGGAATCAAGGTCGAGCAGGCGTCGCGGCATCTGCGGAAAGGCGAGCAGTCGGCGCCCGACTATGCCGCGATCAATCCACAGAAGCTGGTGCCCGCCCTCGTTCTGGACGACGGAACGGTGCTCACCCAGTCGCTGGCGATCATGGAATATCTCGAGGAGACGCATCCCGAGCCCGCCTTGCTGCCCAAGGATCCGGTCGGCCGGGCGAGGGTGCGGGCGCTCTCCCTGATCGTGAGCGCCGACATCCATCCCATCCAGAACCTGCGGGTCATGGGCTATCTGCGCGCGAAGTTCGGCCAAACCGAGGAGAGCGCCTTCGCCTGGTCGCGCCACTGGATCGAAACCGGCTTCGATGCCTATGAGGCCACGCTCCGCAAGGATCCGGGGACCGGCACGTTCAGCCATGGCAATTCGCCGACCATGGCCGACATGTGCCTGGTGCCGCAGGTCTTCAACGCCGCCCGTTTCAAGGTCGATATGACGCGGTACCCGACCATTCAGCGAATCTACGACACCTGCATGAAGCACCCGGCCTTCGACGCCGCCCAGCCCTCGAAGCAGCCGGACGCCGAACCGTGAAGAAAGCTGTTGTCGTTGTTGCCGCGCTCCTCGTTGTTCTCGTGGGGGCCGGCGCGGTCACGGTGCCATTTGTCGAGGACCATGCGGCCCGGCGAATCAAGGCGGGCCTGGCGCAGAGCGGCATCGACGTCGAGAGCGTCACCGTCCATCTGCTCGACCGCAGTGTCGCCATCGACAGGATGACCAGCTCCAATGGCGACATGAAGATCGGGAGCTGGAAGGTCGAGGGGCTTGCCTGGCCGTTCGAGGAGATCAAGCAGGGACGCCTGCCGCTCGACGGCCTGAACTGGGGCGAGCCGCTGCAGGCGGCACGCCTGCATCTCGGCGACGTGCGCCTCGCCGATCCCGACGAAGGCGGGGCTTGGACGGTCAAGGAGATGGTCGCCACCGGGGTCGACCTGCAGCGTTACGATCCGGTCTACGATGGCCCTTTTCGCGGCAGGGTCCTGATCGCCCGGCTTCTGCGCGCTCTCTCTGTAGAGCGGATCGAGCAGGCCGAGCTTATGCATACGAGTTTCGACGACACGACGTTGTCTGCCCGTAAGTTCGTGATCGAGGACTACGAACAAGGCCTGTTCCGCAAGCTCGACCTCGAAAGCTTGAAAGTCGTCAGCGCCGGGCCGAAGCCCCAGGAACTCACGCTCGAAGAATTGCGGACCTCGGGAGTCGACCTGCGGCGGCAACTCGACCTTGCCGGCTCGATCGACTGGGAGCCGGGCATGCCGATCGGACGCGTTCCGGTCGCTTTCGCCGAACTGTCGGGCTTCGGCGGCAATCTGATGGCCCAGTACGGCCTGTCGCTGGGCAAGATCACCATCGAGACGAAGGCCGAGAGCCGCGATATCAGCCGCTCCCGGCTGCGCGTCGACGGGTTCGTCCTGGCGCCCTCATGGCGCAGCGTCGAGGCCGTCGCCATCCGCATGGTCCTGCAGGCGATGAACCTCGATGCCGTCAAGCTCGGCTTCGATTGCAGCGCCGTCGACGATCGTGCCCGTCACGAGCTGAGGGTAGACGACTGCAAGCTGGGCGGGCCGAACCTCGGCGACTTTTCCTTCACCGCGCGCATCGTCGATATCGACGAGGAATTCTGGGAGGCCGTCGACTTCGGCGAACTCTACGTCCTGCTCGGCACCAAGGCAGCGCTTGCCTCGGCCAGGCTGACGATCGCCGACAAGGGCCTGCTGCAGCGCAGCCTGCAGGCCAAGTCGAAGCTCGGCGGCAAGGATGTCGCGGCGGAACGTGCGGAGCTTGCTGGCGAGATCCGGCGTCACCAGCCGCATGGCGTACTGATCACCCAGGACATGACCAAGCTGCTCGACACCATTGCGCGCTTCGTCGAGCAGGGCGGTACGCTCACGCTCGACGCGACGCCTCAGCCGGCGCTTGGGTTGGACAAACTGGAGTATCTCGGAAGGCCCGGTGCCGACTTGGTCAATGCGCTGGGCCTCACGGCAACCTTGTCGCGCTAGGAACTTGGCCCGAGAGCGTCGGTCAACCGTCGGCGGCGGACACTATTTGAGCCTGACCGTCGCCAGGGCCGTGGATACGAAGGCGAGGAAGACGAGGCCGGCGCCGATGGCGTGACCGTACTCCCAGTGGGTCCGGAACATCGCCCAGTCCGCCGGCTTGACTGTCCAGTTCGATGTTGCCTGGTTCGCCGGCAGGACCCAGATGAAGAACACGCCGAGGCTGAGGGCAATCAGGACTGCCGACGCGGCCGCCCATTGCGCGCTGCGGGGCGCCGTTCGTCTCTCCAGCCAGGCCAGGCTGCCATTGGCCAGGATCGCCGCGAAGATCGGCACTGCGAAGGCCGACCATCCGGCATAGATCGCCTGCACGGCGAAGTAGGTGCTCTCGTCGAGAGAAGCCTTGCCCGGCATCTCGAGCAGATGCGCCGCGCTCGGCAGGAGAATCACTCCGGTGAGGAGAAGGGCGAGGAGGCGGAGGCAAGGCATCATTCACAGGTCCTTCCCGGCTACCGCGGGCCGCAAGCTAACCTGGTCCATGCTCCTGTAGAATCAATCCCGAGCCCTCCCTTATGGGAATCCCCTCTCGATTCACTCGCCAATCATCACGTGCTAGCTCTTGCTCTTGCGGGCTTCCGCGATGAGCTGCTTCAGCGTGGCGGCGTCGATCGCGCCGGGCACGAATTGCTTGCCGACGACGAAGGCCGGCGTGCCGCGCACGCCGAGCGCGTTGGCCAGCGCGATGTTGCGGTCGATGATCTCCTTCAGCTTCGGCTCTTCCATGTCCTTCTGAAGCTGGGCGATGTCGAGGCCGACCGACGTCGCGATCTCGAGAATGCGGTCGCGATCGAGCTTGCCGTTGTATTCCATCAGAGCGTTGTGCAGCTCCGTATGCTTGCCCTGCTTGACGGAGGCGAGGGCGGCGAGGGCTGCGATGCGGGAGGGTTCACCCAGGATCGGCAGATCCTTGTAGATGATCTTGACCTTGCCGTCGGCGCCGGTGACGGACTTCACCGCCAGGTGCGCGCGCTTGCAGTAGGGGCACTGATAGTCGTTGAACTCGACCATCACGACATCGCCCGCGGGATTGCCGCCGATCGGGCTGTCGGCGTCGGCGAACAGCGCGGCGTCGTGCTGGCCGATCGCCTTCTGGGCAACGGCGTCGCGCTGCGTATCCTGCTTGCGCTCCAGCTCCTGCATGGCCTCGACCAGCACTTCGGGATTGGCGAGCAGATAGGCCCGGATGTTCTGCCCCAGGTCGGCCGGCACGCCGGCTCCGTTCGGAGCGGCCGCGGCCGGTGAAAGTGAATTGCCGGGCACGCCGGTACGCGTGGCGACCAGCGCCCCGACGACGATCAGGCCGAGGCAGATTGCAAACAGGAACGAACGCATTGCTATGTCTCCAGAGCCGGGGCTACTTGCGCGGCCGGCTGTTTATATAGGCTTTGAGATCCTGCGCACGCTGCCATGCCGGTGTTCCGGCGGGCAGCTGCCGCACCGCTGCGTCGGCATGGTTCTGTGCTTCGGCGCGCTGGCCGCGCAGGGAAGCCATTTCTGCACGGGCAAGCGACGTCATGCCGGGGTTGTTGAGCTTCGAATAGCCGGAAGCCATGAGCCGCCACAACTCGAAACTTCCCGCCTCCTGGTACTTGGCCTGTTCGAGGTTTCGGATGGCCTCGCGCTCGTTCTCGACGTTGTTGGTATCGAGCAGGGCGCGCGCGAAGTCGATCTTCACGATGGCTGCGGCAGGCAGCAGCTGGACCGCGCGCCGATAGGACGCGATCGACTCGTTGGCGCGCCCGTTCTCGTAGAGCATCTGGCCTTTGACTTCGTGGAAGTATCCGTCGTTGGGATACTCTTTCAGCAGCCCGTCGATGGTGAGCAGCGCGGAGCCCAGCGCCCCCTTGCGATAGAGGGCAATGGCGCGGGCGTAGCGGGCCGGTACGGCGCGGTCGCCTTCGACATAGCGCGACAGGGCGAGGTCGGGTGCAATGAAGCCGTAGAGCTTGGCCACCATGCGCTGATGCAGCATCAGGGCTTGCGGCGAATCGGGCGTCTTCATGTAGGGGGAATTCTTCGCGGCTTCCTCGAAGGCCGCGATCCGCTCCGGCGTCAGCGGATGGGTCGTGAGATAGGGATCGCGCCGGTTGATGGCGAGTTTTTCCTCGCGCTGCAGGATGCGCAGAAACTCGATCGTTCCCGACGGCGACTGGCCGGTGCGCTGCAGGTAGCTGATCGCGGCCTGGTCGGCGGCGCTTTCCTGCGTCTGCGTGTACTTGAGGAAGGACATCAACGAGCCCGGCGCCATCGGCTTGCCGCCCATGCCGCCCGAGCCGGCTGGGCCACCAAGACCGCCGCCGCCGCCGCTCACGGCGCCGCCCGCCATGGCGCCGCCCGCCAGGATGGTCTCCAGGATCTGCAGCGTCGACAGGCTGCGCAGTTCTTCGTGCATGCGCGCCAGATGGCCGCCTGCAATGTGACCGCTTTCGTGCGCCATGACGCCGATCAGCTGATTGGGCCGCTCCGTGCGCATGATCAGGCCGGTATTGATGAAGATGCGCTGGCCGCCGGCCACGAAGGCGTTGAGCGAATTGTCCTGGACGAGCATGATCTCGACGCCGTTGGGGTCGAGACCGGCTGCTTTCCAGATCGGGACCGTGAAGGTGCGGATCGTGGATTCGATCTCGGCGTCGCGGATGAGATTGAGGCGTTGACCTTGCTGCGCTGTCGCGGCACGAAACGGCGCCAGCGCCAGGAAGGCGAGACAGATGAGGGTAGTGATGCGTCTGAACACGGGTGGCACGGCTCTGCAAAAGGCTAGAAACGGTCAGCGGTCGCGTCAATTGTACAGCGCCGCGCTAATTGCGGCTGCTGCCTTCTTGCTGTCGGGTTGTGGCACAAATGAGACGAGCCGGGAGATCGACCGGGCCAACAATGCCGCCAATCCGGCCGGTCTGCCGCCGGGGCGGCAGGGCCTTTCGCGGGTTGTAGCGACCTCGTCTTTCGCCGCAGCGACCGCCGACGAAAGCCGCGCCGCCGAAATCGGCCGCGACATCCTCGCCAACGGCGGCAATGCCACCGACGCGGCGGTCGCCATGTATTTTGCATTGGCCGTGACCCTGCCGTCGGCGGCCAGCCTCGGCGCGTCGGGCGCCTGTATCGTTCATGACGACAAGAGCAAGCAGGCCGAATCGTTCGTCTTCGCGCCGATTGCAGCGCCCGGGCCGATCAAGGGGGCGTCGTTCTCGGTGCCGAACGGCGTGCGCGCCGTCACCTTGATGCATGTTCGCCACGGCTCGTCGCGCTGGGAGGCGGTGGTCGCACCGGCCGAGCGGCTGGCGCGTTTCGGCGTGCCGGTCTCGCGGGCCCTGTCGCGCGACTTGCAGGCAGGCGCGGGCATGCTCGGGGATAACGAGGCGCAGCGGATTCTGGGCAACGCTCGCGAAGGATCCAATCTCATCCAGACGGAACTGGCGGGGACGCTGGGCGCCATCCGCCAGCGCGGCGGCGCCGAGTTCTTCCAGGGTCAGCTCGCGCGGACCATCTCGGAACAGATTTCCCAGGCCGGCGGCAGCATGCCGGTCGATGTGCTGCGCAGCGCCGTGCCGCAGGCGAGCGCACCGATGAGCGAGTCGCACTATCGCCGTCGGGTCTACGTGTCGCCGGCGCCGATGGCGGGCGCTTCCGCCCTCGCCGGCTGGAAGGGCAGCGCGCCGGGCGGCGCCGTGCCGGTCGACTCCAACGGCTTTGCCGGTCTGGCCGCAGCCGATGGCCAGGGCGGGGCGGCTGCATGCGCTCTGTCGATGGGGCAGCTTTTCGGCGCTCGCGTGATGGTGCCGAACACCGGCATCCTGCTCGGTGCGCCGACGGCCAATGCCGCCGCGGTCAGCCCGCTCATCATCGCCAATCCCAGCAACGGCGAATTCACGTTCGCAGGTGCCGGTGGCGGTGCGGCGACGGCGGCCCAGGCGCTGGGCTGGGTGGCGCGCGGCGCGATCGAAGATGACAGGCCATTGGGAACCGTGCTGTCGCAAACGCGCGGGCAGGGCGGCTTCGTGAATGCCATCGCCTGTCCCTCGGGCTTGCGGGCAAACGGGAGTACCTGCCGTGCGGCCGCAGATCCCGCCGGCGCGGGCCTCGCCGCGATCGCGCAGTAAGCGGCGACCTTTATGTCGGGCAAGCTCTCGCGTCGCGCAGGCGGCGTCGATCCCTTCATTGTCATGGATGTGATGGCCGCGGCCGCCGAGAAGGAGGCCGCCGGCGATACCGTCATCCATCTCGAAGTGGGGCAACCCAGCACACCCGCGCCCAAGGGTGCGCTCGCTGCAGCTCACGCGGCGCTGGACAACGACCGCATCGGCTATGCCGCGGCGCTCGGGGTGCCGGCGCTGCGCGAGCGCATCGCGCGGTTCTATCGCGAGGTCTATGGCGCCGAGGTTTCGCCGGACCGCGTGATCGTGACCACCGGATCGTCCGGCGGTTTCCCTCTGGCCTTCCTGGCGAGCTTCGATGTCGGCGATCGCGTTGCGCTCGCGGCACCGGGCTATCCGGCCTATCGCAACATCCTGACGGCGCTGAATCTTGAAACAGTCGATCTGCCGACATCTGCCGCGGATCGCTATCAGCCGACAGTCGAAGCGCTGGAAAAGGTCGGGCGCATCGACGGGCTGATCGTGGCGAGCCCGTCTAATCCAACCGGCACGATGGTGAACCGGGCCGAGCTCAAGGTGCTGGCGGACTGGTGCAATGCCAAGGGCGTGCGCCTGATCTCCGACGAGATCTATCACGGCATCGTCTACGAGGGCGAAACCGCCTCGGCGGTCGAGGTCACCGACAGCGCGATCGTGGTCAACAGCTTCTCCAAGTACTTTTCGATGACCGGCTGGCGTGTCGGCTGGCTGGTCGTTCCGCCGGATCTGGTGCGGCCCATCGAACGGTTGACGCAGAACTTCTTCATCTCGGTGCCGACGCTCAGCCAGTACGCCGCGCTCGCTGCCTTCGAGTGCCGCGACGAACTCGACGGCCATGTCCATCGCTACCGCACGAATCGCGACCTCCTGATGGCTGGTCTCCCGGCCGCGGGCCTGGATCGCCTGACGCCGGCCCAGGGCGCGTTCTATATCTATGCCGACGTCTCCCACCTCACCAACGACAGTCGCGAGTTCTGCCGGCTCATGTTGCGCGAGGCCGGCGTCGCGACGACGCCCGGCGTCGACTTCGACCGTGCCCGCGGGGCGGGGACCCTGCGCATCTCCTTCGCCGGATCGACCGCCGAGATGGAAGAGGCGGTGCGTCGGCTCAAGGCCTGGCGTCGCGCTTGAGGAGATTTGCGATGAGATTGTTCCCGGCGGCTTCTCTTGTCGTTGCTCTGACGATGGCTGCGGCGGCTCAGGCGCAGAGCGGGCCGAGCTTCGATTGTGCGAAGGCCTCCAACGTCGTGGAGCGGGCGGTCTGCAAGGACGCCGATCTCGCCAAAGCGGATCGCGAGCTGGCGGGCCTCTATACGGCGTTGCTGGGGCGGTTGAGCGGGCCGGCCAAGGAAAACCTGGAGAAGAACCAGGTGAGCTGGATCGTAAGCCGCAATCGCAGTTGCGGCGCCAGCGAGCCCGACATGGCGACCTACTGCCTCAAGAAGCGATACGAGGAGAGGATCGCCGACCTCAAGGCATCCGGCACGGGCACCTATCCCTTCGTCGAGGCGCAGACGATCGAGAAGAGGGGCAAGGTCGGCAAGGTCAACTATTCCATCGACATTCTCTATCCGCGCTTCGCCGGAAAGACGGCCGACTTCGCCGCGGTCAACAAGGTCTATGCCGACAATGCTGCCAAGGCGGCACGCGAGACGACGCCGACGGCCGATGCCGGCGTGGATCGGCCGCAGGAATGGTCGGCGATGGGCAGCTACGCCCTCTACCGCCCCGGCCCGGACGCCATCACGGTGGCGCTGGACTTCTGGAGCTATACCGGCGGCGCCCACGGCTACGGCGCCATCACCTGCAAGTTGGTCGATCTGCGCACGGGCAAGGCAGTGGCGCCCGAGGCGGTGTTTGCACCGGGCGATCAATGGCTGAAGGCGCTGGTCGCTCTCACGGCTGCCGATCTCAAAAAACAGTTCGTCGAGAATCCCGGCTTCGACGACGCCTTGAAGCCGGCAAGCCTCACCAAGCTGCTGCGCGAGGGCGGCCACTATTGCTGGCAGGCCGGCAAGCTGCAGCTCTACTTCAATGCCTACGAGGTCGGGCCCTACGCCGCGGGCGCCTACACGGTCGACATTCCCTATGCGCAGTTGCGCTCACACCTGCGCGCGGGCGGGCCCGTCGTTCCCTGAACCCCTGCTAGTGCAGTTTTCGCCGGTCGCGGGTTGCCGTCGGTGAACCCGCAGGCGCTGCGCGCTCGGTCGCGACAGCGGGGACCGGCCCCGAATGATGGCTCGCCATGTGCCAGCCATCGCTCAGTCGCACATAGAGATTGCTCGCCATGAGCTGGCCGTTGGGCAGGATTTCCCGGCAGATCACCAGTGCCAATCCAGGTCGGCCGACCACCCATTCCTCGGTGCAGCGCACACGCGGCGCCTCGGGGTGCTTCATGATGGCGCGCCAGCTCGCCATGATCTCGGCGCGGTCGTGGAGCGCGGCCTGTCCGGGATGTAGGCAGACGACCGATCCGGTCGGTGCCCAGATCTGATCCATCGCGTCGGCATCGCGGTCGTTGAACGCGCGATAGAAGGCACGATTGGCGGCCAGCACCGCATCGCGTTCGTCATCGTCGAATTCCGCCAGGAGCGGCGGCAGGCGAGGTGGACGGCGAGGCATTCGATCCTCGAAACTCCCGGGTTGCGCGCCACAGGATTAGCCGACAGAGAAGGGGCATCCAACCGCCGAGATGATGATGTCCATCCCCAAGCTCGAATTCCCGCCGTTCCACCTGCCTGCCGAAGCCGAGGCCCTGCGCGGCGAGGTCCGCGCCTTCCTCAAGGAAACGCTGCCCGGCATCCAGACCGAGGATCGCTTCGCGAGCTGGAATACGCCGTCACCCGAATTCAGCCGGGCGTTGGGCGCCAAGGGCTGGCTCGGCATCACCTGGCCGAAGAAGTACGGCGGCGCCGAGCGCACCTTCCTCGACCGCTATGTCGTGACCGAGGAACTGCTGGGCAACAGCGCGCCGGCCGGCTCGCACTGGGTTGCCGACCGCCAGTCCGGTCCGCTTCTGCTGAAGTTCGGCAGCGAGCAGCAGCGCCAGGCAATCCTGCCGCGCATTACGCGCGGCGAGTGCTACTTCAGCATCGGCATGAGCGAGCCCGACTCGGGCTCGGACCTGGCTTCCGTGCGTACGCGCGCCGAGCCGGTTCCCGGCGGCTTTCGCGTCAACGGCACCAAGGTGTGGACCTCCGGCGCGCATCGCAACCACTACTGCATCACGCTGGTGCGGACCTCGGGCCAGCACGGCGACCGCCACAAGGGGCTGAGCCAGCTCCTGGTCGATCTCAAGACGCCGGGCGTCACCATCCGCCCGATCATCAACCTCGCCGGAAGGCACGACTGGAACGAGGTCACATTCTCCGATGCGTTCATCCCCGAGGATTGCCTGATCGGCAACGAGGGCGATGGCTGGCTGCAGGTGACGAGCGAACTCGCCTTCGAGCGCTCCGGCCCCGAACGCTTCATGCAGAACGTCTACGTGCTGCGCGAGCTGATCCGCGTGCTCGGCCGCCAGCCGGCCAAGCGCGCCAGCGCCATCGTCGGCCGTCTGATCGCGCGCCTCTGGACTCTGCGCCAGATGTCGACCGCGGTGGCCGGCATGATGCAGGGCGGCAAGTCGCCGGCGATCGAGGCGTCCCTGGTGAAGGACCTCGGCACGATCTACGAGCAGGACCTGCCGGAGATCGCACGCACGCTGGCGGAGTCCGATGCCACGACCGAGGACGATCTCGCCGATTTCCTCGATATTGCCCAGTACGCCACGATGATGGCCCCGAGCTACACCATCCAGGGCGGCACCACTCAGGTCCTGCGCGGCATCGTTGCCCGCGGCCTCGGACTGCGTTGAGGAGAACGACCATGGACCGCGAAACCCGCGACATGTTGCTGGAAACCGCCGGCCGCTTCTTTTCCGAGCGCAGCGGCAAGGAAGTCGTGAACGGTGTCGAGAAGGGGGTATGGCCCGCCGATCTCTGGAAGGAGATCGAGGAGATGGGCCTGCCGCTGATCGCCGTGCCCGAAGCCCAGGAAGGCGTGGGCGGCACGCTGGCCGATCTGCTGGCGCTCCTGCGCGTGGCCGGCGAGCATGCCGTGCCTGTGCCGCTCGCCGAGACGACGCTTGCAAATCTCCTGGTCGCTGCGTCGGGCGGCAAGCCCGCAAGCGGACCTTCGACGCTGGCGCTCGGCGGCAGCGATCTGTCGCTGCAGGGCAATCGGCTCTCGGGCAGAGTGATACGCGTGCCGTTCGCCAGCGTCGCCGACCGTTTCGTGTCAGTCGTCAGCGCCGGCGGCAAGCCGACCCTGGTGGTCGTGGCGCGCGACGAGGCGTCCGTCGAGGAGACGCCGAGCCATGCCGGCGAGCCCTATGGCACGGTGGTCTTCGACAATACGCCGGTCGAATTCTCGGCGGCGTCGGCGGTGAGTGCCGACCGCGCGCTGGAACTCGCCGCGCTGACGCGCACGATGCAGATGGCGGGCGCGGCCGACAAGGTGCTGGTGACCGCGGTCGAGTACTGCAAGCAGCGCGTCCAGTTCGGCCGGCCGATTTCGAACTTCCAGGCGATCCAGCACATGCTGGCGGAGCTGGCGAGCTGCGTGGCCGCCACCATCGCATCGGCCGAATCGGCCTCCCGCGATGCCGACGAAGGCGGCCTGGCAGACGGCGGCAGCTTTTCGATCGCGGCGGCCAAGACCCAGTGCTCGGACTTTGCGCACCGCATCGCGGCGCTCTCGCATCAGTCGATGGGCGCCATGGGCTTCACCCACGAACACATCCTGCATCACTACACGCGCCGCCTCTGGGTGTGGCGTCGCGACTTCGGCAGCGAGGCCTTCTGGGGCGAGAAGATCGGCCAGGCCTTCGCCAAGGCCGGCCGCGACGCCATGTGGCCCGCTCTCACCGAGAGCAGATACGCCGCCTGACCGGCAACCAAGTCGGCCCTCATCCATTTTCTCCATTGGGATCGTGCCCAATGGAGAATCCATGGCTCGCGACGACAAGGCGAAGCAGGACATCAAGCGCGCCTATGGCCGCTACAGCGCCTCTGACCAGGCAGACAAACGCCGGCGCGACGAGCAGCGTGATCATGGCGTTTACGGCTACCCGCCGGACGATACTCCTGGCCAGGAGCGGGACGGCACGGCCCGCAAGGCAGGCGCCAGCCGGCGCCCGAGGAAACCGGCCCGTCCATCTTCCCGCAACAGTACCGTCAAACGCTGATTCAATGTGGCGTTCATGCGGCCCGCCGCGGGTTCGCTCGCCGCGCGCATAGGCACCGTCACAAATCTCCCTGCGAAGGGATGCCCGGATGTACGACATGGCGGGCACTATTATATCCACTTAGCTATAACGAATGTCCATCGGTCCATTAGGTGAGCGAATATCAGCAATTCTATTGGATATCGATATATTCAATCTGATATATCGAAGGATCGGAATGCGGGGAGATCTTCATGTTGGCAACTCGTCGAGTTTTTGCGGCGGCCCTGGCCGCGGCCGCGCTGATGTCAGCTGCCGGTGGGGCGCGGCCCGCTGAGGCCCAGGGCAAGGACGTCGTCATCCTCGCGGCCGCCAGCTTGAAGAATGCCCTCGATGACGCCTCGGCGGCCTGGACCAAGGAGACCGGCAAGTCGACCAAGATTTCCTATGCCGCAAGCTCGGCTCTCGCCAAGCAGGTCGAGGCTGGAATTCCGGCCGACATTTTCATCTCAGCCGACGTTCCCTGGATGACCTATGTCGCCGAGCGCAAGTTGATCAAGGCTCCGAGCCGGTCAGACTTCCTTGGCAATCAGATCGTGCTGATTGCGGGCAAGGATTCCAAGATCGATCTCAAGATCGACAAGGGCTTCGGTCTGCGCGCCGCGTTGGGCAACGACGGCCGCCTGGCCATGGGCAATGTCGACTCGGTTCCGGCCGGCAAGTACGGCAAGGCGGCGCTGGAGTCGCTGGGCGTATGGTCGTCGGTGGCCGATCGCGTCGCCCAGGCCGAGAATGTGCGCATGGCGCTCACGCTTGTCTCGCGCGGCGAGGCGCCGCTGGGCATCGTCTACAAGACCGATGCCGCATCCGATCCGAATGTGCGCATCGTCGGCGCCTTTCCCGACGGCACGCATCCGCCGATCATCTATCCGATGGCGCTGCTCGCCGGCTCGACCAATCCCGATGCGCAGGCCTTCGTCGACTATCTGAAGTCGCCGGCCGCCGGGCCCTTCTTCGAGAAGCAGGGCTTTACTGTACTGAAGTAGGAGCCGTCGCTTCGCTGCCGGCCATCCGACGCCTAGTTGAGCGCGGCCCGCGGCTGATCGACGTCGGTGTCGACCAGGGACGTGGCCAGCCCTCCGGCATCTTCGGGCGACAAGGCAAAGGACACCCTGAAGCCATCCGGTGTCGTCATGGTGAGGATCCGGCTGTCGCTGCCGGCCGCGGCCTGCAGGGAAAAGCCACCCATCGGGTAGACGACCTTCAGCGTATCGTCGCGATAGCGCGCCTTGAGGGCCTGCTCGATGACGTTGGGCAGGGTCATCAGCAGCGAGCGCAGGCAATCGGTCGGTAACACGACCGAGGCAGGGCGGCCGTCCGTGTCTTCCATGACAATGCGAAACGAGTCGCCTGTGGAATCGACCTGGCAGGTGGTCAGAGCCTTGCCGACGATTTCCATGGCGAGATACCCGTGCTCGTGAACGACGATATATCCATTAAGATATAACGAAGGACGGCGCAAGCGGCGCTCGGGCAGGGGGAGAGCCGGATGCTAGTGCGGCTTGTCGGCCGACGGGGTTAGCAGACGGGCAAGAGAGCGCATCTCGGAGATCGAGGCGCCGTAGGCGCGGCGTTCCATTTCGCGGTAGAGCCGCACGATGTCGTTGCCGGTTTCCGTAACCACCGCGCCACCGCCGCCGCCGCCGCCGGTCTGGGCCGTGACGACCGGCGCACGAAACATCTTGTTGAGTTCGTCGATCAGCAGCCATGCCTGACGGTAGGACATCGCCAGGGCACGGCCGGCGGCAGAGATCGAGCCGGTCTCGTTGATCAACTCCAGAAGGCGGACCTTGCCCGGTCCGATGGATCGCTCTCCACTGAAGTCGATCCGCAGATGCAATGAAGTCTTTTCCGCAGTCTTGGCGGCTGGCTTGGCTGGCGCGCGTCCCATATGCCGATTATGCGACGGGGCATGGAGCAAGACCAGCCGGTTGGCGTTGCATGTGCGAGCTGTCGCGGTACAAAGTCCGCGCGAGCGGTAATGGTAGGCGCAGCGATGGATGAAAAATGAAGAATGTCGAAGGCGATCTCGGCCTCCTCAGGGAGCGTCTGCTGCAGTGGTTGATGAACGACGCTCTGCCGATCTGGTGGAACGTCGGTGCGGACAAGACGGGAGGCGGCTTCCACGAGGCCATCGACCATGCCGGCCGGCCGGTCATCGCCGATCGCCGGGCGAGGGTGCAGGCGCGGCAGATCTTCACCTATGCGGTGGCGCGGGACATGGGCTGGAACGGGCCGGCCGAAGAAGCCATGACGCACGGTCTGGATTACTTCCTGGGTCGCTATCGCCGGCCGGACGGCCTGTTCTGCAATTCCCTGACCGTCGACGGCAAGCAGGCCGAAGCAGCGCCTTACCTCTACGAGCAAGCCTTCGCGCTTCTGGCCATGGCGACGGCCCATGGGCCCGAGAAGCGGATGCCGGAGCTGGTGCCGGTTGCCGAGCAACTCTTGGGGAAGTTGCTCAGCGAGCGGCGAGGCCGTGCCGGCGGTTTCACCGGCTTCGTGGACGATGCCGTCTACCAGTCCGACCCCCACATGCACCTCTTCGAGACGGCGTTGGCCTGGGAGGAGATTTCGTCCGACCCGCGCTGGTCTCGTTTGGCGGACGAGTTGGCCGAGCTCTGCCTTGCACGTTTCATCACCAAGGATCGCGGCATCCTGCTCGAATACTTCGACTCCTCCTGGGCGCCGGCGGCGGGCGATATGGGGCGTCTGGTCTGGCCGGGCCATCAGTTCGAGTGGGCCGGCCTGCTGGAGCGCTGGGCGCTCGCGCGCGGCCGCGAGGATGTCCGCAAGGTCGCGCGGCGCCTCTATCGTATCGGGGCGGATCACGGCATCGATGCCAAGCGCGGCGTGGCGGTCTTCGAATTGACGGACGAGATGGCCGTAAACGATCCCAAGGCGCGGCTCTGGGCGCAGGCCGAATGGCTGAAGGCCGCGATCATCCTGGCGCGCTCCGAGACCGATGAGGCGACGCGGCTGGCCTATCTCGCCGATGCTGCGGCAGGCGCGCGGTCGTTGCAGCGCTTCCTGGAGATGCCTGTTGCCGGTCTGTGGCGGGACAAGCTGACCGGCGAGGGCGAGTGGATCGACGAGCCCGCACCGGCGAGCTCGTTCTATCACATCATCGATTCGCTGCGCGTGCTGGCGGGCTGGCAGGCTCAGGCGGCCTGATAGCCGATCACGGCCTTGGTCTCGAGGAACTCTTCGAGACCCCACTTGCCGTACTCGCGTCCGTTGCCCGACTGCTTGTAGCCGCCGAAAGGTGCGGCGGTGTCACCCATCGGATAGTTCACGTGCACGTTGCCGGCGCGCATCTGCGCGGCGACCTTGCGGGCATGGTCGAGGTTGGCGCCCTGCACGTAGGCTGCCAGCCCGTAGATCGTATCGTTGGCGAGGCGGATGACCTCTTCCTCGCTCTTGTAGGGCAGGATGGCGATGACCGGCCCGAAGATCTCTTCGCGGGCGACGGTCATGTCGTTGGTGACGTTCGCGAAGACCGTCGGCCGCACGTAGAAGCCGCGGTTCAGGTTCTCCGGACGACCAGGGCCGCCGGTCACGAGTTCCGCGCCCTCGTCGATGCCGGCCTGGATGAGGCGCTGGATTTTCTCGTACTGCGCGGCGTTCACGACCGGACCCAGCCGAGTCTCGGGATTGCGCGGATCGCCGACCACGAAGCGTTCGGCCGCCGCCTTGGCGATCGCCTTGACCTCATCATGCCGTTCCTGCGGCACGAACATGCGGCTGGGCGCAGTGCAGGACTGGCCCGAGTTCACCATCATGCTGTTGATGCCCTTGGTGACGGCGGTCTGGAAGTCGACGTCGGGCAGCAGGATGTTGGCCGATTTGCCGCCCAGCTCCTGGGCGACGCGCTTGACCGTCAGCGCCGCCGCCTGCGCTACGCGAATGCCGGCGCGCGTCGAGCCGGTGAACGACATCATGTCGATGTCGGGATGGCTCGACATCGCCTCGCCGACGACAGCGCCCGTGCCCTGGACCATGTTGTAGACGCCCTTGGGGGTGCCGGCGGCGTGCATGATCTCGCTCCAGATGATGGCGTCGATCGGCGCCTCCTCTGAAGGCTTCAGCACCATGGTGCAGCCGGCGGCGAGGGCGGGGAGCACCTTGCAGGCGATCTGGTTGGTCGGCCAGTTCCACGGCGTGATGAGGCCGCAGACGCCGATCGGTTCGCGCGCAATCAGCGTCGTGCCCTCGACCGTCTCGAACGGGTAGGTTTCGAGCACGGAGATCATGCGCTCGAGATGGGCGGTGCCGCGACCGGCCTGGATGTCGCGGGCGAACTGCAGCGGTGCGCCCATCTCGCGCGAGATGGCATCGCCCACATCGCTGCGGCGCTTGTTGTATTCGGCCAGGATGGCGCGCAGCAGGTCGAGCCGTTCCTTGCGTGTCGTGCGGGAGTAGGAAGCGAAGGCGGTGCGGGCCGCGGCCACCGCGCGGTCGACGTCGACGGCACTGCCGACGGCAATCTGCGTATAGGCCTCTTCCGTCGAGGGGTCGATGACGTCGAGCAAGGCCGGCTTCACCGGGTCCACCCATTTGCCGTCGATGTAGAACTGCGTCTCGTGTGCCATGGGATCCTCCGGATTGGTGTAATTCCTGCGCTTCGCTGTATATATATAGATATAACGTCAGGAAAGTACCACCTGGCAAAGCCAAATGTGGAGGAAGTTAGATCCGCGGCAACGGCGGTCGTGCGTTGCCTGGTCGTTGGCCTGGTAGAACAATTTCTTTCCGGAGCAGCGTATTCGGTATGCCTAATGCGACATAACGAACGCAGCCAGAAATAGCCGGCTATTTCAGCGCAACGACGTTGAGCCGGCCGGCCGGGCCCGGCCGGGGCGGCGCAGGGCCGGGGACGGCGCCGGGCGGTGCCGACAGGGCCTCGCGCACCTTCTGGGCGAGGTCGCGCTTGCGATAGGGCTTCGGCAGCAGGAGCACGCCGGCTTCCAGGCGGCCATCGTTCTGCAACGCGCCTTCGGCATAGCCCGAGGTGAACAGGACCCGAAGGCCGGGCCGGGCGCGGCGTGCTTCTTCGGCGACTTCGCGGCCGTTCAGGCCGCCCGGCATGACGACGTCGGTGAACAGGAGGTCGAAGTCGCCGGCACGATCCAGCAACTCCAGGGCTTCGCGGCCGCTGGCGGCGCTCGTGGCCTCGTAGCCCAGGCTGGCGAGCATGGCGGAGACGTGGAAGCGCACCTCGTCATTGTCCTCGACCAGGAGGATGCGTTCCTTGCCGCGCGGCGCCGCCTCTGCCGACATGGCAAGCTGCTCGGTGGTGCCTTCGACCCTAGGCAGATAGATGCGAACCGTCGTTCCCCAGCCGACCTGGGACTGGATGTCGATATGGCCCTTCGACTGATGGACGAAGCCGTGGACCATCGAGAGGCCAAGCCCGCTGCCCTTGCCGACATCCTTGGTGGTGAAGAAGGGTTCGAAGGCGCGCGAGGCGACGTCGGCCGGCATGCCGGTGCCGCTATCGGTCACGGCGAGCATCACGTAGTCGCCGGGCGCGATTTCACCTTCGTTGCCTCGGGCAAAGCTCACGTTGCCGGTCTCGATCACCAGCCGGCCGCCCACCGGCATGGCGTCGCGGGCATTGATGCAGAGGTTGACCAGGGCGGTCTCGAACTGGCTGCGATCGACGCTGGTGTAGCCCAGTTCGTCCGCCAGCCGCATGTCGATGTCGATCTCGCCGCCCAAGGTGCGATGCAGGAGACTTCCTGTGACGGTGATCAGTGCGTTGAGGTCGGTGATCTGCGGCCGCAAGGTCTGCTTGCGCGAGAAGGCGAGGAGCTGCCGGGTCAGGTCGGCGGCACGCCGCGCGGCGCCGCCGATGCGCTCCAACCGCTCGGCCATCTGCTTGTCGAGGGTCTCCTCCTGCAAGGCCTCAACGTTGGCGGCAATCACCATGAGGATGTTGTTGAAGTCGTGCGCGACGCCGCCGGTCAGCTTACCGACCGCATCGAGGCGCTGCGATTGGCGAAGCTGCTCTTCGAGATGGCGCTGCTGCGTCACGTCGATCATCGAGCCGACCATGCGCAGCGGCTTGCCGGCCTCGTCGCGGATGACGCGCCCGCGATCGATGACGACAATCGAGGAGCCATCGCCGCAGAGAAAGCGATACTCGTCCTGCCAGTCGTTGAGCCGGCCATTGATCACGGCATAAATCCCGGCGACGACGCGCTCGCGATCGTCAGGATGGATATGGTCCTTCCAGCTCGCCGACGGCGCGTCAGGGCCGAATTCGTGCCTGAAGCGCAGTTTCAGGCCGTCGTTCCAGCGGATCATATCGCTGGTCAGGTTCCAGTCCCAGACGACATCGGCCGTGGTCTGGGCGACGATGCTCAGTCGCTCCTCGCTTTCGCGCAGCTTGAGTTCGGCAAGCTTGGCGTCGGTGACGTCCTTGGCCACGCCGACCCGTCGTATCAGCCGGCCCTGGCCGTCGTATACCGGGAAGGCCCGGTCTTCGATCCATCGCACCGTACCGTCGGGCCGTATCAGGCGAAAATGGTTGAGGTGCGATCCGTTCGGGAAGTGTGTCGCGGGAAGTTGGATGCGGGCGCGATCCTCGGGATGGATGGCATCGAGCAGCTCGTTCAAACTGTGATAGAGCGCTTCGCTGCGTCGGCCCGAGATCTTCTCGTAGGCGGGATTGACGTAAAGCACGCGATTGTCAGGAACGGTCGCAATCCAGAATATCTCGTCGACATTCTCCGCAAGCTGGAGGGCGCGCCGCTCGCTTTCGCGAAGGGCTTCGTCGCGCCGCACATGTTCGATGCCCAGAGCCGCGAGCTTGGCGAAATGGGTAAGCACGGCGAGATCGGCTTCGGTCGGGCCCCTGGCCGCATCGCGATAGACCGCGAAAGCGGCGACGGGCGAGCCGTCTGAGTGCAGGATCGGCATCGACCAGCAGGCACGCAGCCCGTGGCTGGCCGCGACAGCGTGCAGGTCGGCCCAAAGCGGATTGCTGCCGATGTCGTCAGCGACGACGAGCTGGCGCCGATGAACGGCCGTTCCGCAGCAGGCCGAATCGGGCCCGATGGCCAGCCCGTCCAGGGCCGATAGGAACGACGGAGGCAGGTAAGGAGAGGCGCCGGCTTTCAGCCGCGCCGTTTCTGGATCGACCAACAGGATCGAAGCGCGCTGTCCCGGCGATATGTCGCTGATCGATCGGGCGCAGGCCCGCAGGATCGTCGTCAATGCGCCGCCAAGCGCAATCAGCCGCAGGACGCGATTGCTCGCGCGTTGTTGCAGCTCCTCGCGTTTGCGGACAGTGATGTCGCCGATACGGACCGTGAGTCCGTCGTCCAGCGGATCGGCGGTGACGTCGAGCCAACGGTCGCAGGGTTCGTGGAATATCTCGAAGCGATGACGCTCCGTCTTTCGTAGAGCCGTTTGCAAGCCGGCAGACAGGGCCGTGCCGGTGAGGTCTTCGCCAATGGCGCCAAGCAAACGGGTCGCCTCGCGGCTGATGAAAGTGACGCGGAGGTCGCGGTCGACGGCCAGGATGCCGCCGGCAGCGTGATCGAGTGTTGTTCCTAAGTTCCGCCGGACAAGGCCGAGCTCGAACAGCTCGCTGATTTGCCGCGCCAGATCGATCAGCGCTTTTTCCTGAACGGGCTCGAGTACGCGTGGAGAGCTGTCGAGAACGGAAAGCGTTCCGATCGGCAAGCCGTCGCCGCAGCGTACGGGGACTCCGGCATAGAAGCGTGCCTTGGGGGGACCGACGACCAGCGGGCTTTCGCGAAACACCGGATCGAGCGCGGCATCTTGCACGACACAAAGATCGCCGCTCTGGATGGTCCGTTCGCAGAACGCCAGGTGGCGGGGGATTTCGGAGACGCCGAGCCCGACCTGCGACTTGAACCATACTCGGTTTCGGTCGATCAGCCCGAAGGCCGCCATCGGGGTCCCGCAGATTCGGGCGGCCAGATTTGTCAGGGCGTCGAAAGTCGGGTCTGCAGGAGTGTCGAGAATGTCGTATTGGCGCAACGCCGCCAGGCGGGCGGCTTCTGGCCAGACCGAGGCTTGCGGGCGTGCGATCGTCATATCCCTTGCCTATCAGGTGGCAGACCTGCCGCCAGCGGCGGAATGATCCGTTCTGGAACGAATGCGCCGCCGGCAAAGGGAGGGCGCTGCCCTTGGCATCATTCCGGCTCGATGCCGGCGATCTTCATCATGTCCCTGTAGAGCTGGATCTCGGCCACCATGATCCGGCGCATTTCCTCGGGGCTTGAAGGGGCGATCTCCGAGCCACCCTGCGCCTGGCGCTCGACATAGGTCGGGTCGGTGATGGCCTTCAGCATCGCCTCGCGCAGCTTTGTCTGGACCGGCTGAGGCACGCCGCGGGGCAGCAGGATGCCGGTCCAGGTCATCAGTTCGAAGTCGGGGATGCCCTGTTCGATCAAGGTCGGGATGTCGGGCGTCAGCTTGTAGCGGCCGCGGCTGCCGACACCCAGGCAGCGCACCGTGCCGGCCTTGACCTGCGGCAGGCTGGTCACCGGATCGGCGAAGCACATCTGCACGTGGCCGGCCATCAAGTCCTGCAGCGCGGCGGGCGTGCTCTTGTAGGGCACATGCACCATGTAGACGCCGGCCTTGGCCTTGAACAGCTCGCCGGAGATGCGGGTCGAGGCGCTGCCCGATCCGAAGTTGATCTTGCCGGGCTGGCGCTTGCACAGGGCCGCGAATTCCGGCGCTGACTTCGCCTCGACCTTGGCGTTGACGATCATGAACACCGGCGCCCGCCCGATGATCGTAACCGGATCGAAGTCCTTCAGCGGATCGTAGGAGAGGGACTTCATCATCGCGACATTGGAGGCCGCCGCCGTATTGGAGCAGACGAAGATGGTCTGCCCGTCGGGTTTGGCCTTGGCCGCGACTTCGGCCGCGATCACGCCGTTGGCGCCGGGCTTGTTCTCGACGACGGCGGCAACGCCAAAGGCCCGATTCAATCCCTCGGCGACATTGCGCGCGCTCTGGTCGGTCGCCGAGCCGGGACCGAATGGGACGATGATGCGGAAGGGGCCGTTGGGAAAACTGTCGGCCTTCGCCGCGCCGCCGATGGACAGCGCAGCCGTACTGGCCAGAAGGAGGCGACGACGATCAATCATGTCGAAGATTGTCGTCGCTCCGGACGCGCAACTCCAGTTGCGCGTTTCTTACTGCGGGTAGTGCCGCGTTAGCGGCGCCACCATCCGCGCTTGGGTTTTTCCGGCGGCGCGTCGATCACGGGGACCGGGGGCGGCGCGGGGGCGAGTTCGGGCTCGGCCGGCGGGGCCGCGACCATCGCCGGCGTAACCGCGACGGGCTCTGCGGGAGGTGGCGGCGGGGGAGGCGGAGGCTCGGCCGCCTCGACATTCACCGGCGGGCCGGGATCGAAGGGCGCGAATTCCATCGGCGGTGCGGCATCGACAAGCGCCGGCTCGTGCGTCGCGGTTGCAGGCGGGAACTCCGAAGCAGATTCCTCCTGCCCCGTCGAGGCGTCTGCCGCCGGTGCATCTTCGCCATTGGCGCTCTGCTCGTGCTGCGGGAAGTCACCCGGCTCGGCTTCACCGTTCTCGCGGCGACGGCGACGGCCACCGCGGCGGCCACGACGGCGGCGGCGATCGCCGCCACGTTCGTCGTCGGTTGCGTCGCCGTTGGTTGCGCCTTCGGCCTGTTCGCCGTCAGCCCGTTCGCCTTCGGCCTGCTCGGCACCGCTTTCCGGCGCATCGCTCTCGTCGGCGTCGCTCTCGCGGGAAGCATCGTCGCGCGGCTCATCGCTGGCGCCTTCTTCGCCGGCCACGCGCGGACGATCGGACTCCTCGCCCTCGCTCTCGCCATCGCGGCGGCCACGACGACGGCGACGGCGACGGCGGCCACGACCGCGGCCATTCTCATCGTCGGCGCTGCGCTCCTCGCCACGATCCTCGCTGTCGCCACGGCTCTCGGTCTCGTCTTCGTGCTCTGCCGGAGCAGCTTCACCCGACGTTTCCTCGTAGCTGGCGCGCGCCAGCTCCTGGGCCGGCCGCTCGCTGCGATCTTCGCGGCGCGAACGCACGCGCTCGATCTCGCAGTCCGCCGCATGCAGCTCGTCGTCGGCCTCGATCGTGACATGGAAGTTGTAGCGGTTCTCGATGTCGCTGAGTGTGTGCCGCTTCTGGTTGAGCAGGTAGAGCGCCACGTTCGGCGGCAGGCTGACCAGGATTTCGCTCGCCCGCCGACGCACGCCTTCTTCCTCGATGGCGCGCAAGGCATGCAGCGCGGCGGACTCGATCGAACGGATGCGGCCGGTACCGGCGCAATGCGGGCAGGTCTCGGTCGAGTGCTCGAGCAGGCTGGGCCGCAGCCGCTGGCGCGACATCTCGAGCAGGCCGAAGGCGGAGATGCGGCCGATCTGGATGCGGGCGCGGTCGTTGCGCATCGCATCCTTCACCTTGTGCTCGACCTGGCGCTGGTGGCGCGTCTCCTCCATGTCGATGAAGTCGATCACGATCAGGCCGGCAAGGTCGCGCAGGCGGACCTGGCGGGCGATTTCCTCGGCCGCCTCGATGTTGGTCCGGACCGCCGTCTCCTCGATGTTGCGCTCCTTCGTCGAGCGGCCCGAGTTGACGTCGATGGCGACCAGCGCCTCGGTCGGATTGATCACGATGTAGCCGCCGGAGCGCAGCTGCACCGTCGGCGAATGCATGGCGTCGAACTGGCTCTCCACCTGGTAGCGGTGGAAGAGGGGAATCGGCTCGCGGTAAAGCTCGACCTTGTTGGCCTGGTGCGGCACGAGTTGCCGCATGAATTCGGATGCCGCCTGGAAGCCGGCTTCGCCCTCGACCAGCACCTGGGCGATGTCGGTATCGTAGACGTCGCGCAGCGAGCGCTTGATGAGGTCGCCTTCTTCGTAGATCAGCGCCGGCGCCGTCGAGCGCATGGTGAGTTCGCGGATCGAATCCCAGAGGCGCGACAGATATTCGTAGTCGCGCTTGATATCGATGGTGCTGCGTTCGAGGCCGGCAGTGCGCAGGATCACGCCCATGCCCTGCGGCACGTCGAGCTCGGCCAGAATCTCCTTCATGCGCTTGCGGTCGGCGGGGTTGGAGATCTTGCGCGAGATGCCGCCGCCACGGCCGGCGTTAGGCATCAGCACGCAGTAGCGGCCGGCCAGGGACAGGTAGGTGGTGAGCGCCGCGCCCTTGTTGCCGCGCTCTTCCTTGACGACCTGCACCAGCAGGATCTGCCGGCGCTTGATGACTTCCTGGATCTTGTACTGGCGGATCGGGTTGCGGCGGCGGCGCTCGCGCGTCTCGCGCTCCTCGACGACCTCGTCGCCGCCCAGAGTCTCGACCGTGACGTCGGGCTGCGGTGCCTCCGACGGATCGGTCGACATCTCGGTCGACATCTCGCTCGATGCCTCGGCCGGGACGGGTTCGGAGGAGGGCTCGCCGGTCTCGGAGACCACGACGGTCTCGGCTTCGGCGACCGTCTCAGCGGTTTCGTGATGAACCGGGCCGTCGATGCGTTCGACGGGGATTTCCGCTGCCTGGGCGGGCTGGGCCTGCGGCTCGGGCTCGCTGGCCGGCGCAGGTTCCGACAGGGCCGGTTCCGAGGGGGCCGGTTCGACGGCAGCCGCCTCGACGGCAATGAGTTCGACGGGAGCAGATTCAGTGGGAGCCGGCTCGGCGGCTGCGGTTTCGACCGCAGGCGCGTCGGCCGCAGGCTGCTCGCCGGCAGGGTCTGCCGCGACGGCGTCAGGTGCCGGCGCGTCGGCCACGGCGTCGGCCGACGCCTCGGTGGGCGCGGGCTGTTCGTCGTCGTCGTCGGCCGCCTCGCGATTGTCCTCGCGCACCTCTTCGATATCGGTGCGATCGACCCGGCTGCGCCGGCGGGGCTCCTCGTCCTCGGCCTCGGCGTGCAGACGCTGCTGTTCGGCGATCAGCCGTTCGCGGTCGGCGACGGGAATTTGGTAGTAGTCCGGGTGGATTTCGGAGAAGGCGAGGAAGCCGTGGCGGTTGCCGCCATATTCCACGAACGCCGCCTGCAGCGACGGTTCGATGCGGATGACCTTCGCCAGGTAGATGTTGCCCTTGAGGGGCTTGCGGGTTGCGGTTTCGAAATCGAATTCTTCGAGTCGTGTTCCATCGACGACGACGACCCGGGTTTCCTCCGGGTGACTCGCATCGATGAGCATGCGCCTTGCCATGGGCTCGCTCCGAGGCGTTCGATCCCAACCGGCGCGAGCGACCGGCGGCCTAGCCGCCTCACTAAAGCGAGGGGGACGGTGCGTCATCGACCCGTCGAACGGCCAACTCAGGCCAAGACGGGGAAGTTACGCGCCGCCGGATCACAACTGGATCCTGCCGACCTCGAGGTTCCTGATAGCCACCGCCTGCCTGACAATCCCGGTTTGACCCACCGCGCCCGCTTCTTGGTTAAGGGCGCCAGCCCGGTCCGGCCCGGAGACTGCCGTCGGAGCACTCCAGACCTCCCGAGGGATGAGGGGCGCTACGAACGACGGCGACTGCTCGCAGCCGCAACATACGGGGTTAGAAACTGAGCGACAATCAAAACATTGCGTCGCATGAGTTTTCGCCTTTAAGCGATTGAGAATACTTGAAATATTCGCGCTTCTTGTGTATCAAGTTTAAGATAATCGAAAGAATAATTACCGCTCCTTCTAATTTTCTGACGCCAGCCATGTTCCTTTTCCGCCGTCGCGAGCTGCTTGCCGTCCTGGCAGGGCTGACCGCCTTTGGCGCCGGCATGGGCGAGGCGTGGGCGGGGCCGAGCAAGAAGTCCACCAAGCGCCAGCAGAATCGCAAATCGATCGGAAAGCCGACGCCGCCGACGCTGCCGACGACCAGGGCAAAGCCGAAGCTGGTGGTCCTCGACCCTGGCCATGGCGGCAAGGACCCCGGCGCTCTGGGGGCACGGGGAACCCAGGAGAAGAAGATCGTCCTGACGATCGCCCGCGCGGTGCAGCGCGAACTCCTGGCAGGGGGGCGGTATCGCGTCCTGCTGACCCGCAACAGCGACACTTATATTGCCCTGCGCGAGCGCGTGGCCCGCGCACAGGCGGCCAAGGCCGACCTGTTCCTGTCCCTTCACGCCGATTCGCACGACAACTCCGATGTGCGCGGCGCCTCGGTCTACACGCTGTCCGAGGATGCCAGCGACCGCGAAGCCGCCGCGCTGGCTGCGCGCGAGAACCGCGCCGATGCCGTCGTGTCGGGCATGCGGCTGGCCGACAAGCCCGACAATGTCGCCCAGACCCTGGTGGCCATGAGCCAGCGCGGCACGGTGAACGAGTCGCGCCGGCTCGCCGAGACGATCGTGGCGACCTTCGCCAGGAACGGCGTGCGGCTGCTGCCGCGCACCCATCGGCAGGCGGGTTTCGCCGTCCTGACCTCGGCCGAAATTCCCGCGGCGCTGGTCGAGCTGGGCTACCTCTCCAATCCACAGGACGAGAAGCTGCTGACGGTGCGCCAGCACCAGCTTTCTTTGGCACGGGCCCTGCGCGCATCGGTCGATGCCTATTTTGGGGCCAGTGTCGCCACAAGAAAGGCTTAAGTCCGCGGCACCCTGTACTTCTCGCCCTGCTGCACGGGGCAGGAAATCCTTGTAGAAGATGAGTGTGCTTAATTTCATGAAAGTGGCGCTGGCCTTCGCAACGGCCGCCCTGATCGTAGGTACCGGCACCGTGGCGGGCCTGTTCTGGCATTTCAGTCATGGATTGCCGGACCACAAGCAACTCGCCGACTATCAGCCGGCCACGACCTCCCGTCTTTATGCCGCCGACGGTCGCCTGCTCGCCGAGTATGCCCGCGAGAAGCGCATCTATGTCCCGGTCGCGGCCATGCCCAAGCGCGTGCTCGAAGCCTTCGTCGCCGCCGAGGACCAGCGCTTCTTCAGCCATCCCGGCATCGACGTGATCGGCGTGGTGCGCGCCGTCGTGGCCAACGTCGCCAACCCGGGCAAGCGACCGGAAGGGGCCTCGGGCCTGACCCAGCAGGTGGCCAAGAACTTCCTCCTGACCAACCAGGCCACCCTGGCGCGCAAGATTCGCGAGGCGATCCTCGCCTTCCGCATCGAGGAGACCTACTCGAAGGAGCGCATCCTCGAACTCTACCTCAACGAAATCTATCTGGGGTCCGGCAACTATGGCGTGGCGCAGGCGGCGCTGAACTATTTCGACCGCTCGCTGGGCGAGCTTTCGCTGTCGGAGATCGCCTATCTCGCGGCGCTGCCCAAGGCGCCGAACCGCTACAACATCGTGCGCAACGAGAAGGAAGCCTACGCGCGGCGCGACTATGTGCTGAACCGCATGCTGGAGGACGGCTACATCACGGCGGCCGAGGCGCAGGCGGCGCGCGCCGAGAAGCTGCAGTACCGCCGGCGCAGCGCCACCGAGACCGCGACGGCCGACTTCTTCGCCGAGGAAGTGCGCCGCAACCTGATGGCCGCCTATGGCGAAAAGAGCCTCTACGAAAGCGGGCTGACCGTCAGCACGACGCTCGATCCCTCGATACAGGCCGTGGCCGACACCGCCCTGCGCGATGGCCTGATCACCTACGACCGTCGCCATGGCTGGCGCGGGGCCTACGCCAAGATCCCCGACATGACCGTCTGGGAGGAGGAGTTTGCCCGCATCGCCCAGCGCCGGCCGTTGCTCGGCCCGGCAAGCTGGCATCTTGCGGTCGTCAGCAAGGTCGAGGCGCAGGCGGTCCAGATCGTGGGCCTGCCCGGCGACGGCGAAGGCACGGTGCCGTTTGCCGAGATGACCTGGGCGCGTCCCACTCTCAAGGATCAGACTGTCGGCGGCGCGCCGCGCGGTCCGCGCGACGTCGTGGCGGTGGGCGACGTGATCGTCGTCGAGAAGGTCGAGAAGCCGGCGGGGCAGAACGCCAAGCCCTATCCGCCGCGGACCTACGCTTTGCGCCAGGTTCCCAACGTCGAGGGCGGCGTGGTCGTGATGGACACGCAGACCGGCCGCGTGCTCGCCATGTCCGGCGGCTGGGCCTATGGCCGGAGCCAGTTCAACCGCGCCGTCCAGGCCGCGCGCCAGCCCGGTTCGGCCTTCAAGCCGTTCGTCTATCTCGCGGCGATGGACTCGGGCTTCTCGCCAGCCAGCATCGTGCTCGATGCGCCCTTCGTCTACGACCCGGGCTACGGCCAGCCGCTGTGGACGCCGAAGAACTACGGCGGCGACATGCTGGGGCCCACGACCGTGCGCCGCGGTCTGGAACTGTCGCGCAACCTGATGACCGTGCGCATGGCTCAACAGGTCGGCATGAAGAAGGTCGTCGAGGTCGCCAAGGAATTCGGCGTCACCGACAATATGGGCGCCTATCTGCCGATGGCGCTGGGCGCGGGCGAGACCACGCTTCTGCGCATGACCATGGCCTATGCGATGCTGGCCAACGGCGCGCTGGAGATCACGCCGTCGCTGGTCGACCGTGTGCAGGACCGCAATGGCCGCACGATCTATCGCCACGAGCCGCGCACGTGCGGCGGCTGCGGCGAGGCGGCTGCCAGCGGCAAGCCGGTCGCGCCGGAGCTGATCGATGGCCGCAAGCCGTTCCACGATCCGGCGTCGGTCTATCAGGTCGTCAGCATGATGCAGGGCGTCACCACGCGCGGCACGGCTGGGCGGCTGGCGGCGCTGGGGCGGCCGATTGCCGGCAAGACCGGCACGACCAACGACGCGCACGACAACTGGTTCCTGGGCTCCACGCCGGACATCACCATCGGCGTCTATATCGGCTTCGACGAACCGCGCACGCTGGGCTCGCAGGAAACCGGCGGCGGCAATGCGGCCCCGATCTACGAGGCGATCGCCAAGGAAATCTTCAAGGGCAAGCCGCCGACGCCGTTCCGCGTGCCGCCGGGCCTGCGCATGGTGAAGTTCACTTACGAGGGCGGCACGATCGACGAGGTCTTCAAGCCCGGCACCGAGCCGGGCGCGGAAGGTTATCAAGTCTCGCCGCTTGACGGGTCGGCCCCTTATTCCGCTATAGACCCCACCGCGGGCCCGCAGCAGGCGGGTGGCTCCCGGCGTCCGGGTCTCTCGGGCACCGGCGAAACCTATTGATCTTGATCGTGGGACGCGGGCTCCGCGCGGGGTAACCCCCGCGCTTTGAGGCCCGCGGTCCGTTTGAGGAGTGACGATGCGCGCCGAAGCTCAGGCCATGGTGACCGAAATCGAGGAGTCGCTCGCACTCCTCAGGAGGCGTCTTTGACTACGACCGTGCCGTCGTACGTCTGGATGAGCTGAACGCGCGCGCCGAAGACCCGGCGCTCTGGAACGATCCCAAGGAGGCCCAGGCCGTCATGCGCGAGCGCACGCGGCTGGAGGGGGCCATCGGGACCATCAAGCGCCTGCGCGCCTCGATCGACGACAATGTCGGCCTGATCGAAATGGCGGAGGCCGAGAAGGACGAGGCGATGATCGCCGACGCCGAGAAGGCGCTGGGCGAAGCGCGCTCGGAAGCGGCGACGGCACGTCTCGAGACGCTGCTCTCCGGCGAGGCCGATCCCAATAACGCCTATGTCGAACTCAATGCCGGCGCCGGCGGCACCGAGGCCCAGGACTGGGCCGAGATGCTGGCGCGCATGTATACGCGCTGGGCCGAGCGTCGCGGCTACAAGGTGAGCTGGCTCGAAGAGAGCGCCGGCGAAGAAGCGGGCATCAAGTCGTGCGCCTTCAAGGTCGAGGGGCCGAACGCCTATGGCTGGCTGAAGACCGAATCGGGCGTCCATCGGCTGGTGCGCATCTCGCCGTTCGACGGCAACGCCCGCCGGCAGACGTCCTTTGCCAGCGTCTGGGTCTATCCCGAGGTCGACGACAATATCGAGATCGAAGTCCTCGACAAGGATCTGCGCGTAGACACCTACCGCGCGTCGGGCGCGGGCGGGCAGCACGTCAACAAGACCGACTCGGCGGTGCGCATCACGCACATTCCGACCGGCATTGCCGTCGCCGTCCAGCAGGAGCGTTCGCAGCACCAGAACCGCGCCAAGGCCATGCAGATGCTGAAGGCGCGCCTCTACGAGGTCGAGCTGCAGAAGCGCGAGGCGGAGCGGCTGGAGGCGGAAGCCAACAAGACCGATATCGGCTGGGGCCACCAGATCCGGTCCTATGTGCTGCAGCCCTATCAGATGGTGAAGGACCTGCGCACCAACGTCGAACGCTCTGACCCGCAGAAGGTGCTCGACGGCGATCTCGATGAGTTCATGGCTGCGTCGCTGGCGGCGCGGGTGGGCGAGGGCAACGACAAGGAAGCCGCCTGAAGGAGGGCGTTATGTGGTTCGTGTTCGAGGCTGAGTATGCAATCGAGGGCCGGCGTGCCAACTGGAACAAGCCGGTAATCGAGACGATGGCCTGGCACGGACCCTTTGCGACCGAGGCGGAGGCCGATGCCGTTGCGGTCGCCCGCATGTGGGCCAAGATCGACATCTACGCCCACAAGGCGCGGACAGTGGACATGACGGTGCGCGACTGACGCCTGCCGGTGTATGCTCCCGGGCAAAAGAGACTCCGGGAGCAAACGCCATGGGCAAGCAGAAGATTGGGCGCCGTCCCTTCATTTCGATGACGGCCGCGGGGCTGGTCGCGGCGCCCGCCATCGCCTCGGCGCAGAGCGATTGGCCGAGCCGGCAAATCCGCATCGTCATTCCTTACCCGCCGGGCGGCCCGTCCGATGTCACGACGCGGATCGTGCTGGAGCGGGCGGGCTCGATCCTGGGCCAGAGCATCCTGTTCGACAACAAGGGCGGCGCCAGCGGCGCGATCGGCGCGGAGCACGTCAAGAACACGGTGCCCGACGGCTACACGTTCCTCATGTCGACCACGGCCATGGTCTGCATCACGCAGCACCTGCAGCCGCTGCCCTACGATCCCGCCGCCGACTTCGTTCCGGTGGCACGGCACGCGACGTCCTGGATCGGCATGGGCATTAACCCGCAGGTGCCGTCGAACAACCTTCAGGAGTTCATCACCTACGCCAAGGCCAATCCCGGCAAGATCAACTTCGGATCGGCGGGGCTCGCCACGATCACCCAGCTCTATGGCGAGATCTTCAACATCGAGGCCGGCGTGAAGATGGTGCATGTGCCCTACAAGGGCAGCGCACCGGCGACCAACGATCTGCTGTCGGGTCAGATCCAGGTCCAGTTCGATCCGACGACCTTGCCGCACATCGCGGCCGGCCGCCTGAAGTGCTTCGCCATCGCCAGCGAGAAGCGCTGGCCGGGCCGGCTCGATATCCCGACCCTGAAGGAGCAGGGCTACGGCAAGATGGGCGGCGATGCCTGGTACGGCATCCTGGCGCCGCGAGGAACCAGCCCTGCCGTCGTCAACAAGATGAGCCGCGCGATCGGCGAGGCGGCGGCGATGCCGGACATCAACGAGAAGCTCGTCGCCAGCGGCAACTACCCGAGCTACCTCGAAGCCCTGGCGTTCCGCGAAACCATCGCCCGCGAAGCGCAATCCTTCGGCGAAATCATCAAGAAGGCCGGAATCAAGATTTGACGTGCGGCTCCGGTGTCTTGTTGCGTCGTCCGTTCGGCGCAACAATGACTACATGACTGGAACATCGCGCCGTATTCTTCTCAAGGCTGCCACGGCCAGCCTGGCTTTTCCCGCCATTGTCCGCGCTCAGGGGACTTGGCCCAACAAGCCGATCCGATGTGTCGTCGCGCTGCCGCCGGGCGGCGGTACGGATGCCATCGGACGGAAGGCCATGCAGCGCCTGTCGGAAGTGCTGGGCGTTCCCGTCGTTGTCGAGAACAAGCCCGGTGCCGGCGGAACGATCGGCAGCGATGTCGTCGCCAAGGCCGAACCGGATGGCTATACGCTCGGCATCGCAACGGCGAGCAGCCACGCGGCGGCGCCGGTGTTCCGCAAGGATCTCCCATACGACCCGGTAAAGTCGTTTACCGCCGTCACGCTGCTGGGCACCACGCCCTACATTCTGATCGGCGGGCCAGCCGCAGGTTCGAAGGACCTCGCGGGCTTCATTGCGGCCACCAAGGCCAATCCGGGCAAGGTTCCCTGCGCTTCGCTCGGCACCTCGACGCTCGGCTACCTGCTGACGAAGCAGTTCGAGTTGATCGCCGGCCTGAAGATGATCGACGTGCCCTACAAGGGGTCGGGCGTTGCCTATCCCGACCTGATGAACGGCACCGTTGCCGTGATGCTCGACAATCCTTCGGGCTCGGCTGGACTGGTGCGCGAGGGGCGGCTGACGGGGTTTGCCGTGACGCGCAAGTCGCCGGTGCTGCCGGACGTGCCGACCTTCGAGAGCCTGGGCGTGAAGGGCTTCGATGACGTCTTCTGGTATGGCGTCGTTGCCCCGGCCGGTCTGCCGCAGGAGATCGCGCAGCGCATCCAGAAGGCGCTGGCCGATGGCTTCCTCGTCGATCCGGGCCGCGCGGCGTTGCGGGCCATGGACGTCGAGCCCGTCATGTCGACCCCGCAGGAGTTCGCGAGTCTGATGGCGAAGCAGACCGCCGATCTGCGCGCGCTCGCGGATCGTCTCGGTGTCAAGCCGGAATAAGAAAGGACAACACCATGGATGGCAGCACGAGCCCGGCCTTCAAGGTCAACGAACTGACACCCGATCCCAATGTCCAGTTCGATCCCAAGGTAACGAAGAGCTACGTTATCTACGCCCATCGCCTGGCCGCACGCGGGCTGGTCAACAGCAGCGTGGGTGGCATGGTGATCCGCGTCGCCCATCCCGATCACGCCGATGGCGTCTGCTACGCCAAGCCTCAAGGCATCAGCCTGGAGGAGGTGGAGGAAGATGATCTGGTGATCACCGACATCCCGTACGGCCGCATCCTGCGTGGCGAGCGGGCGACGACGGTGGGGCATCAGATGAATCGCGAGATCCTGCGCCTGCGGCCCGACGTCAACGCCGTGATCCATCTGCATCATGACGAGATGATCGCCTTCATGGCCGCCGGCTATGACCAGATCCGTTCGTTCAGTCTGACCTACGGCTACCTTATGCAGAAGCCGGCGCACTATCTGCCGGCCAGCATCAACGTCGAGGAGGATGTCGGACCGATCAAGACGTTCATCCAGGACACCAACTGCATCATCATGAAGCGTCACGGCTTCACGGTGCTTGGGCGCAGCGTGTCGGAAGCCTACCATCGCACCTGCGTGCTGGTGAGCGAGATCAAGCGCAACATCATCGTCGAGCAGCTCTGCGCGGCCAACGGCCGGACGCCGGAATACATCACCGACGAGGAACTGGCGCACATGTTCTCCCATGGCGACGCCGTGATGTACCCGAAGGTGGTCAAGAGGAACGGGTAAGGGCGGGCGGCTCTCAGACCGCCGCCATCCGCACCATATCCGCGCACTTCTCGCCGATCATGATCGATGGCGCGTTGGTGTTGCCGGCGACGATGTTCGGCATGATGGAGGCATCGGCAACCCGCAGGCCGGCGATGCCGTGGACCTTGAGCTGCGGATCGACCACGTCGTCGGGGCCGCGGCCCATGCGGCAGGTGCCGACGGGATGCAGGTTGGAGACGCCGGTGCTGCGCAGGTAATCGCGCAGTGCAGGTTCCTCGGCGACGCCGGGACCCGGCATGATCTCTTCGACGACGAACGGCTTCAGCGCCGGCTGCCTCCCGATCTCGCGGCAGAGGCGCATGCCCTGGAGCATGGCGTTCCAGTCGTTGGCGGTCCGCAGGAAGTTGAACCTGATCTCGGGCGCGGCCATTGGATCGGCCGACTTCAGCCGCACCGTGCCGCGGCCATCGGGGCGCAGATGCACGGGGCTGAGGCCAAAGGCGGAGAAGGGCTGGGCCTGCACGCCGTTGCGGTCGCGGGTCTTGATGGCCCAGGCGAACATATTGATCTGCAGGTCGGGCCGCTCCAGCCGCTTGTCGCTGCGCACCATGGCGCCGACATAGAGGCCCATGCTGGCGAGCGGCCCGGTGCGGCCGAGCGCATACATCGCGCCGGCGAGGAGGCGACGCGGCAGGCTGTTCGCCAGGTCGTTCATGGTGACCGGCTGGCTGCACTTGTAGGCGATGTAGGTGTTGAAGTGATCGTGCAGGTGGCTGCCCACGCCCGGCATGTCCCTGACGACGTCGATGCCGTGCTGCTTGAGATGCTCGGCCGGGCCGAGGCCTGACAGCAGGAGGAGCTGCGGCGAGCCATAGACGCCGCCGGAGACGATTACCTCGCGATTGGCCCGCGCCGTCTGCAGGCCGGCCGGTGTCCTGTATTCGACGCCGACGGCGCGGCCGTTTTCGATCAGCACCTTGGTGGCATGGGCCGAGGTCGCAATCGTGAGGTTCCGGCGCTTCTTCGCCTCGCGCAGATAGGCCCGTGCGCTCGACCAGCGCCGCGCCTTGTTGATGGTGGTCTGGTAGTAGCCGACGCCTTCCTGCGTCGCGCCGTTGAAGTCGGGGTTGGCCGGGATGCCGGCCTCGACCGCGGCGTCGTGCATCGCCTTGGCCAGCGTCGGCTGCCAGCGATGATCCTGGACCTTGAGCGGGCCGCCGGTGCCGTGGAATGCGTCGGCGCCGCGTTCATTGTCTTCGGCGCGCTTGAAGTAGGGGAGGACGGAGTCGTAGTCCCAACCCTCGCAGCCACGTTGTCTCCACTCGTCGTAGTCGGCGGCGTTGCCGCGCATGTAGACCATGCCGTTGATCGAGCTGGTGCCGCCCAGCACCTTGCCGCGCGGCTGGTACATGATGCGGTTGTTCAGTTCGGGCTCCGGCTCGCTGTCGAACATCCAGTTGACCTTCGGATTGTTGAAGGTCTTGTGATAGCCGAGCGGCACATGGATCCACGGATAGGTGTCGCTGGGACCCGCTTCGAGCAGGAGCACCGAGTAGCGGCCGTCCTCGCTCAGCCTGCCGGCGACGGCGCAGCCGGCCGAGCCTGCGCCGGTGACGATGAAATCGAATTTTCCCCCGTCCATGTCGCAGAGCGTACCGTCTCGCGGGAGAGCGCGCGACTCCCGCCGCATCGCCATGCCATGCTGGGCGAAATGGAAGACGGCAGCAGGACCCCGGCGATCTTCGACCTCTATCTCGCCCTCGGTGCGATGACGGTCCAGCAGACCTTCGCGACGATGGGACGCTCGACCGTGCCGCTTATCGCCGCCGCCATCGTCGCGGATCTCCACATAGATCCGGCGCTGGTCGGCATCTATCTCGCCATCGGCTCCGTTGCGGCCTTCATCACCACCATGGGATGCGGCGGCTTCATCCAGCGCTATGGCGCACTGCGCATGACCCAGGTCGGCATGCTGGCCCTGGGGGCAGGCCTCGCGGTGGTGGTGTCCGGCTGGCTGGCCTTGTTCGCCGTCGGCGCCTTCGTCGGCGGCCTGGGGCAGGCGCTGTCGACGCCCTCCAGTTCGCATCTGCTGGGCCGGCTCTCGCCGAAACATCTGGCGCCGCTCGTCTTCTCGATCAAGCAGACCGGCGTTCCGGTGGGGCTGATGCTGGCCGGCGTCGTGGCGCCGGCGCTGGCCACAGAAGCCGGCTGGCGGACGGCGCTTCTCGTCGTCGCCGGCATCTGCGTGCTGACCGTGATCGTCCTGCAGCCGTTGCGCGGGCGCTTCGATACCGACCGCAATCCCAACCAGCCGCTGTCGCCGGCCGATATCCGGGCCAACGTCGCGAGCGTCGTGCGCAATCCGGCGCTGCGCGCACTCTGCCTGGCGATGTTCAGTTTCGTCGGTCTGCAGACGCTCTTCACCGGCTTCTTCGTGCTCTATCTCGTGCGCGGGCTCGGCTACGACCTGGAACGCGCCGGCTTCGTCTTCGCCATTGCCGTGGCCGTGGCCGTGCCGGCCCGCATCGGATGGGGCTGGCTGGCGTCGCGGTTCGTGAAGCCGGCGACGTTGCTGGCGGTGCTAGGCGTGGGCATGGCGGCGGCCGCGGCGCTGACCGCCAGCATCGATCCTGCGTGGCCGACTTGGGTAGCCGCGGTGATCGCCACGTTGTTGAGCGTCACCGCCGTGAGCTGGCACGGCGTCCTGCTGGCCGAGGTGGCAAGGCTCTCGCCGCCGGGCCGGATCGGCGCCACCACCGGCGCGGTGCTGGCGTTCGGCGATGCGGGCGCATTGCTCCTGCCGCTGCTGTTCAGCGCGGCGCTCACGCTCACCGGCGGCTACTCCACGGGCTTTCTGATCGGCGGCGGGCTGGCGCTGATCGTCGGAGGGCTGGGCCTGCACCAGCGGCTTCGTGCTAGGATCGCGCCATGAAGACCAAGCTCCTCGGCCGTACCGGCATCTCCGTCTCGCAACTCTGCTTCGGCACCATGTCCTTCGGCGGTGACGCCGACGAAGCCACTTCCGCCGCGATGTACAAGGCGGTCCGCGACGCCGGCATCAACTTCTTCGACTCGGCCAACGAGTACAACAAGGGCAGGTCCGAGGAGATTCTGGGCCGCCTCGCCAAGGATCATCGCGACGATCTCGTCATCACCACCAAGTGCTTCAATCCGACAGGCCCCGACGTCAACGCACGCGGCGCCAACCGCCGCCATGTCGCCAAGGCGGTCGAGGCGAGCCTGAAGCGTCTGCAGACCGATCGGATCGACGTGCTGTTCCTGCACCGCTTCGATCAGGTGACGCCGATCGACGAGATGATGCGCGCCCTCGAAGACCTCGTGCGCTCCGGCAAGGTGATCTATCCCGCCGTCAGCAACTGGTCGGCCTGGCAGACGCAGCGCGCGGTCGACATCCAGGAGCGGCACAACTGGGCGCGGCTGCAGGTCGTGCAGCCGATGTACAATCTCGTGAAGCGCCAGGCCGAGGTCGAGATCCTGCCGATGGCGGCGGCCAACGGCATCGGCGTCATTCCCTACAGCCCGGCCGCGGCGGGGCTGCTCTCGGGCAAGTATCTCGGCCAGGCGTCGGGCCGGCTCAAGACCAACAAGATGTACGAGGCGCGCTACGGCGAGGCCTGGGCCTTCGAGGTCGCGGAGAAATACGTGGCCTTCTGCAAGCAGAAGGGCCTGCATCCCGTCAGCGCCGCCATCGCCTGGGTGGGCGCGCATCCGGCCATCACCGCGCCCATCGTGGGCGCCCGCAATCTCGACCAGCTCAAGGATTCGCTGGCCTCGGTGAAGGTCGACATGACACCGGAGCTCTATCGCGAGATCGCCGATCTGTCGCGCACGCCGCCGCCGGCTACCGACCGGCTGGAGGAGCAGAAGGCGGCGCGGGCCTGACGCGCGTCAGCTGCGATCGCAGACGTCGACCCATTCGGCGTTGACCAGGGTCGCCATGCGCTCGGGGCTGATCCGCAGGGCGGAGTTGGTGGAGCCGGCCGCAGGCACGACCTCGTCGAACTCCTTGAGCGAGACGTCGCAATAGACGGGCAGGGGCGTCGCCAGCCCGAACGGGCAGACGCCGCCCACCGGATGGCCAGTCAACGCCACGACCTCGTCCTGGCCAAGCATGCGCGGCTTGCCGCCCAGCACGTCCTTGATCTTGCGGTTATTCAGTCGCGCATCGCCTGCCGTCACGATCAGGAACGTGCGATCCTTGATCCTGAGCGACAGCGTCTTGGCGATCTGCGCCGGCGCAACGCCATGGCCCCTCGCGGCCATCTCGACCGTGGCGGTGCTGGCATCGAGTTCGACGATGGAGATGTCGGGCGCGTGTGCGGCGAAGAACGCGCGCACGGTCTCTACGCTCATGTCTGTGCAACCTTGCTATGTCGTCATGCCCTTGAACATCGGGGCGGGGCAACTTAGCGTCGCGCTCCACAAGAGGTAAGAGCCCAGCGAGTGGGTTAGAGGGAAGGACACACATGCCGACGATCGACGCCCAGGTCCATTGCTACGAACGCAATCATCCGGGCCGGCCTTGGGCGGCAGTGCTCGCGGGGCCGCCCGAAGTCACTGCCGAAGACATGATCAAGGCGATGGACGAGGTCGGCGTCGACGGCGCTCTGCTGGTCTCCGTCTACACGATGTATCGCTGGGACGAGAGCTACGCCGTCGCGGTGCAGAAGGCCCATCCAGGTCGCTTCGGCGTCATCAAGCCAGTGAACGCCAACGACCCCAAGGTCGCCGACACGATTGCGGACTGGGCGGCGATGGATGGCACCGTCGCGGTCCGCATCATGTTCACGCCGGAAATCTCGACCGACGCCGCCGATCCCGGCATCAACCGCGTGCTGGCGGCGGCGGCGAAGCACGATCTGCCAGTGAACCTGATGGCGCGTGGCCGTCTGGAACAGGTCGCGGAGCTTGCCAAGCGCAACCCGAACACGACGCTCGTGATCGATCACCTGGGCCTCGAACAGCCCTTCGTGCCGCCGGCCCCGCCGCAGCCGTGGCACGAACTGCCGAAGCTGCTGGCGCTGGCGGCGAATCCCAACGTCGTCGTCAAGATCACGGGCGCCTGCACGCTCAGCCACGAGAAGTTTCCCTACAAGGACATCTGGGATCCGCTGGGCCGCATCTTCGATGCCTTCAGCCTCGACCGCTGCATGTGGGGAACCGACTGGACGCGCGCGGTGGCGCTGCTCACCTACAAGGAAGGCGTCGATGCCTTCCGTGTCACCGATCGCCTCTCCGATAGCGACCGTGCCGTGCTGATGGGCGGCTCGCTGCAAAAGATCTACGGCTGGTCGCCGAAGAAATGACGCTCGCCGTCTCGCGGATCATCAAGGCAAGCCCGCGAGCGCTCTATCGGGCGTTCCTCGATCCGAAGTCGGTCGCCACGTGGCGGCCGCCGACAGGCATGACGGCCCGCATCTTCGCCTTCGATGCCCGCGAAGGCGGCGGCTATCGGATGGCGTTCGATTACTCGGCCGACGACCGTTCCGCGCGCGGCAAGACCTCGGAACATTCCGACGGCTTCGAGGGGCGCTTCGCGAAGCTGGACCCGGACCGTTGCATCGTCGAGGAGATCGACTTCGAGTCCGACGATCCCGACTTCAGGGGCACAATGCGCCTGACCACGACCTTCGAGCCCGTCGCCGCCGGAACCAGGGTGACCGTGCTTTGCGAGAATGCGCCCGCAGGCATCAAGGACAGCGATCACCGGGTCGGCATCGAATCGAGCCTGGCCAACCTCGCGGCCTTCACGGAGTAGGCAGGCTCGTACTGCCGCCGCAGAGCGGTCGCTGCATCAGCACCGAGTCGACCCAGCGTCCGAACTTGAAGCCGACGCCATCGAGCGTGCCGATCTGGCGAAACCCCTGGCTGGCATGCAGGCCGATGGAGCCCGCATTGCCGCTGTCGCCGATGACGGCCAGCATCTGGCGCCAGGGGCCGGCTTCGCAGCGCTTGATCAGCATTGCGAGCAGGGCCCGGCCGATGCCGTGGCCGGCCAGACCGTCGCGGACATAGACCGAGTCCTCGATCGTGTGGCGATAGGCGGGACGGGGACGGTAGCTCGACGCGTAGCTGTAGCCCACGACGCGGCCGTCCATCTCGGCCACGAGGTAGGGCAGGTCGAGCTTCAGGACGCTCTCGCGCCGGCCGATCATCTCGGCGACCGTCGGCGCAGTCTCCTCGAAGCTCGCCAGCCCATGCCGCACATGGTGGGCATAGATCTCCTGGGCAAAGGTCATGTCGGCTTCGCGTGCATCGCGCACGACCACCGCCGTTTTCATCATCGGTCCTCCTGAAAGCACCTGCTGCCGCGTGAGGCCGATATCGGCCAGCAGGCGGTCGTCCAGGTTTCTGAGCGCCGCCCGCTGCCGGGTGCGCGACCAGGGTGATCCGCCGATGAAACGAGCGATCTCCACGATGACGTCTCCAAGTGAACAGCTACGCGACATGTCGCCAATCTGCCGCCACTGGCGTCATAAGGGAAATCTTGTCATTTTATGCAATCCATAAGGGAATTTTTTGATGCGCGGTCTCAATCTCGACCATGTCCGGGCCTTCACCGAAGTGGCGCGACTCGGCACATTCTCGGCGGCAGCCGAACAGCTCAACCTGACGCAGCCCGCGATCAGCCAGCAGATCGCCCAACTCGAGAAGCGGCTCGGCGTGGCGCTGGTCGAACGACTGGGGCGCCGCGCCACGCCGACAGCGGCCGGCTTCGAACTGCTCGACCATGCCGCGCGCATCGACGGCGCGGTGACCGCGGCCCTGGAACAGCTTGCGCACTACAAGAGCGGCGAGGTCGGTCGTGTGCGTCTGGGGACGGGCGCCACGGCGGCGATCTTCCGCCTGCCACAGATGCTGCGCCGCCTCCGCCAGCGCCTGCCGTCGCTCGAAATCACCATCGCCACGGGCAACACCTCCGATATCGTGAAGGCCGTGCAGGACAATGCCCTCGACGTCGCCCTGGTAACCTTGCCGGCCGGCGGCCGCAATCTCGAGGTGACGCCGGTGCTGGACGACGAGTTCGTCGCAGTGACCTCGCGCGAGGGCGTGAAGCTGCCGGCGCGCGTCACGCCCGAAGTGATGGCGCGTTTGCCGGTGATCATGTTCGAGCCGGGCGGGCAGACGCGACTGGTGACGGATCAATGGTTCTTTCAGGGCGGTGTCGAACTCCGGCCCAGCATGTCGCTGGGCAGTGTCGAGGCGATCAAGCGGCTGGTCGGGGTCGGATTGGGCTGTGCGATCCTGCCGGCTGTTGCGTTGCAGGAACCAGGCGATCGCGCGCGCCTCGTGGTGCGTCGTCTTTCGCCTAGGCTCTACCGCAAGCTCGCCATCGTGGTCCGTCGCGACAAGGTCCTGCAGCGGGGATTGCGCGAGACGGTGAAGGCCCTGCACGAGCTGGCCGAAAAATCCTGAGCGGACGTTTCGGTCCAAGCCTCAGCGAGACTGCACGATGTTGGCGATGACGGAGAGATCGACTCTACGATAAGGAAAGCGACGCGTTCCTCGGAGTAGGTGAGTCGCCCATGGCCAATGTCGTCATTGCCAATTCGACGTTCCTCGACATGACCAGCCACGGGATGACGACGGCGACCAGCGTCGCCGAAGCCTACGGCCTCACCGGCGCACCCATCCCGACCACCGCCACGATCAATGTTGCGCTGGTCCTGGAGCGGGCCAACGACCCGACGGCGCTTCTCAACAGCGACTGGGGCACACGCCAGCAACAGTTCGAGCAGCTCGACAACGACAGCGCCCTGTGGTCGACCTATGGCGCCGCGACGGAGAACTACACCGCCGTCACAAATGCCTTGAACGACATGGGCATCCCCATCGTGGGCGATGCCAGCGGTACTGGCGGCTACATCACGTCGCAAGACTCGCGCACGATCTGGGTCTCGCTCACGCCCGAGAACTTCCAGACCCTGTTCGGCACGACGGGCTATCAGACGGCCTCTCTCGAACAAGGCGGCATGTTCTACTGGGAGGGTCACCTCTCGCTGCCGGAAGGCATGGACGTCGCGGGCCTGTGGTTCGATGCACCGCCGGTCTGGGGAACGGAGCCGGGGACCTCGAACCTTGCCGGAGAGGCGTCGGTGTCGCCGCCGAAGGGCGCGCTCAGCATCGGCAACTCGCTGTCGAACAATCCGTCGACGCAGTATCCCAACGAAATCGCCGAGAATTTCTACAACTTCCCGCTGACGGGGAAGGATGTGCCGACCGCCACCGTCGGGCTGGTCGAACCGGGCATTGGCGGCGCGTTGCCACCGGGATCCGACTACACCCTTCAGGAAGGGCTGAACTCGTACCTTCGGAGCGCAGGCATCGACAAGGAGGGCGAGTTCTACGTCGTCGCGAAGAACGGCGAGAGATATAGCTGGGGGAATCCCGACGTCTCCAATCCCGGTGAACGGTCTCTCGACCTCGGCGTCGTCGCCGCCATCAATCCCTACGGCAAGGTCGGTCTCTATGCCGGATCTGGCTTTGCACCAGAGGGCGGCGCCTACGCGAACTCATATACGGCCTATCAATCGTCGTTCTGGGATCAGACCAACAATCCAGCAGCGGTCTCCTCGTCCTTCAGTATCATTTCGCAGTCGGCACCGGACTCGCCCTTCGCATTCGCGGTCCGGGAACTTTTCGTGGACGCGGCTCTGCGCAACGTCTCGACCTTCATTGCCAACAACGACTGGGGGTCGAGCTACAGTTTCTCCAACGGCCTCGCCAACCAGAACGCCAACCTGAGTTCGCCTTACGCTGTTCTCGTCGGCGGCACCTCCATCACCACGGTTGCCGCAGCGCCACACGATCCGACGGTCGCGCACGAGCCGTCTCCGTCGCAGTCGGTCTATGGCCAGGCGATGGCCGGGCACATGTCGATGCTGTGGCGGCTGATCGAGGGCGGCCTCACGCAACTGCCGAGCGGTGTTTCCGGAACCGACGCGACGCAGACGACCCTGCTCGAATCGGTGTGGAACAGCTACGTCATCGGCAACAACAACGTCATCTTGCCGGAAGGCGGTCTGGAGGCCGCTGCCGGAAGCGACGGCGGCGTGGATACGACGCAGCCGACGCCCTGGTATCAGACGGCCTTCGGCCTCACGCCGACCTCGGCCAATCCGGGAGGCGGCACCGGCCGCGGTGCGCCGGACGTCGCCGCGAACGCCGGCGGCAACATGTTCTATCTCGCGCCCGGCGATACCATGCAGCCCGGCGACATCTGGGAAGATCTGGGGACCAGCGCCGCCACGCCGCTCTGGGCGTCGCTGGCGGCGCAGATCACCACAATCTTCGGCGATCAGGGCCTGCCCAGCCTCGGCTACATGAACGACCTGCTTTACACCGCGGCCGCGATAGCCCCCGCGTCGTTCAACGACATCACCTTCGGCAACAACGTCACATCGTACTACTACGACAACGATGGCCAGTATTCGAGCGGCGGCTGGCCTGTCACCTTGACCGGCTTCGGCTATTCGGCGGCGCCGGGCTACGATCTGACGACGGGGCTCGGGACGCCGAACGGGACGTTGTTGGCGCGCGCACTCACGACGATCGCTCACGAGCAATACACCTACGGCTCGACGCCCGACGTGCTCGACCAGACCGGGGCCGGTGGCTGGACGACACCCGTCAGCGAGTCGCTGCTCGTCCAATCGATGTCGAGCAGGAATGCCGCCATCGACGTGACGGCCGGCGAGCATAGCCTGACCTTCGGCAGTGGCGTTTCGTCATCCTTCGCCTGGACGAGCCAGTTTGCGCAGCAGTCTCTACAGGCGGACTTCGATCCGCAGCTCGTGCGGCTGTTCGACAAGCAGACGCATGGCTGGGTAGGGCAGTCGTCGGCTGTGGCCGACGGCAGCTTGTCCGTGGAGATCAACGGCACCTCGACCACCACGCCGCGCGGAACGCTGACCAACGATTTCGGCTTCGTCGACTTCGTTGCCAACGACGGCAACACCGTCGTTCGAGTCGCCTCTGCCGTGGCCGTTGCGGAGACGGTCGGCAACGCCAGCGACCAACAGGCCGTGGTGCGTATCCGCCAGAACGGCGAGGATTCGCTCTCTCTGACTTTCTATCGCGTCGACGACCATAACGGCACCATCGGGGGCCTTCGGCCGGGAGAGGCAGGCTATGCCGAGGCTGCCCTGGGACGGGCCTACACGACGAGCACGGGCGGAACGTCGATCGCCGGGCCGGGCTATGGCAATTACGGTCAAGCGATGCTGACGAATGTCGATGCAGGCAACATCATCGCCATGCACCTCGTGAACGACACGTCGGGAGAGTCGTTCTGGGCGTTCTCGGAGGCCAACGAAGCCAATGCCAGCGGCGGCCATGTCGGCCACCTTTGGAACTACGGCGTCAACACCTGGGGCTGGGAAGACACCTACGGCGGCGGCGACCGCGACTACAACGACCTGGTGGTCCAGCTCGACTTCACCAGTGCGTCAGGGAACGGCTGGCTGGTCTGATCGGGGCGCACACTAAAGCGCGGCCAGCGCCTCGCGCACTTCGTCGACGTGGCCCTTCACCTTGACCTTGTGCCAGACCTTGCGGACGACGCCGTCCTTGTCGATCAGGAAGGTCGCGCGGTCGATGCCCATGTACTTGCGGCCATAGAGGCTCTTCTCGATCCACGTCCCGTACTTCTCGCAGATCTTGCCGTCCTCGTCTGAGACCAGCGGGAAGTTGAGGTCGTACTTGGCCTTGAACTTGTCGTGGCGGGCGACGCTGTCCTTCGAGACGCCGACGATCTGGGCCTTCAGCTTCTTGAAGTCCGGCGCGGCGTCGCGGAAGCCGCAGGCCTCCGTGGTGCAGCCCGGCGTGTCGTCCTTGGGATAGAAGTAGAGCACCACCGGCTTGCCGCGCAGTTCGGAAAGCTTGAGCTTCTTGCCGCCATCGGTGGGGGCGGTGAAATCCGGGGCCTTCTTGCCTTCCTCGACGCTCATCGTTCGCTTCCTTTGCCTTCCTTGCGGGGCACCCAGCCGGCGGCGCGGGCTGGTGCCTCGACGATACGCTCGTATATAGCACGCACGGAGTCGGCTTCGCGGCCGATCCGTATCTGCAGGTCGCCGAGGTCGGTCGCGCCTTCGGTTGCCGCGATCAGGCGTCGCTGGCCCTCGGGCGCCTTCGTTTCGTCGAACGCGGCTTCGTCGCCGTTCAGGGTGAGCCGCAACAGGCTCTGCACGTCCGACAGCAGGGTGCGCGTGGCGCACAAACGCTCGGCATCCTCAGCAGCGATGAGGCCGGCGGCCGCCATGCGCTGCAGCATCTCGGCGGGATGCGGATCGAGGATGTCGGGACGCTCCGGAGCGTGATGCAGCGCCAGGTACTGCGCCACGAAGTCGATGTCGAACAGGCCGCCGCGCAGATGCTTGAAGTCCCAGGTGCTCTTGGGCGGTGCATGCTGGGCGATGCGGTCTCGCATGTCGGCCACGTCGCGCACGAGCGTTGCGGGATCGCGCGTCCGGCAAAGGGTTGCCCTCACGATCTCGGTGAGCCGTCCGACCAGCGCCGTCGGGCCATGGATCACGCGCATCCTCGTCAGCGCCATGTGTTCCCAGGTCCAGGCGGACTGCGCGTGATAGGTCTCGAAGCCTTCCAGCGAATTGGCGAGCGGCCCGGCGCGACCCGACGGGCGCAGCCGCATGTCTACCTCGTAGAGCGCGCCTTCGTTGGTATGGGCGGTGAGTGCCGTCACGATCTTCTGGCTGAGCCGTGTGTAGTATTGGATGGGCGACAGCGGCTGGGCACCGTCCGACACTTCCATGCCATCGGGAATGTCGTAGACGAAAATCAGGTCGAGGTCGGAGGTCGCCGACATTTCGCGGCTGCCGAGCTTGCCCAGGCCCAGCACGGCCAGCCGCTGGCCCTGGAAGCCGCCATGGGTGTCGGCGAAGCGTTGCTCGACCCGGTCGCAGAGCGCCGAGATCGAGGCGGCGGCGATGCCGGAGTAGGCGAAGCCTGCTTCGGCGGGTTTCACGATGCGCTTGAGCTGCTGGACGCCTACCTGGAAGCGGCGGTCGTTGGTCCAGCGCCGCGCGAGATCGAGAATGTCCTGCTCGTGATCGACGCGCGCCAGTATCGCGCCCAGCTCCGCAGTCATTTCCGCCGCCGGCGGCAAGGGCCGGTAGAAATCCGGCGAGAGCACGGAATCGAGGAGGAGGGCGCGTCGCGAAAGGTGGGCGGCGAGGCCGGGTGCGCTGCCCATGATGGTCGCCAGCAGTTCGAGCAACGCCGGGTTGGCCTTGAACAGCGAGAAGAGCTGCACGCCTGCCGGCAGGTTGCCGAGGAAGAGGTCGAAGTTCAGCAACGCCTGGTCGGGTGACGCCGTCTCGCCCAGGGATTTCAGCAGACCCGGCATCAGCTCGGTGAGCAGTTCGCGGGCGCGGGCGGTCGCCGTCGAGCGGTAGCGGCCGTGATGCCAGCGCCGCACGATCGCCGCCGCGGCGGAGGCATCGCGGAAGCCCAGCCCTTTCAGGGTCTCGAGCGTCCCGGGATCGTCGTCCGTGCCGGTGAAGACAAGGTTGCCGCCCGGACCGGCCAGGCTCGGGGCTTCCTCGAACAGATGGGCGTAGTGGCTTTCGACAAGGCGCAGCGTGTTCAGGAGTTCGGCCTGAAACGTCATCGGGTCGTCGTAGCCCAGGAAGGTCGCGACGGCGGCAATGCCGGCCTCGTCGGACGGCAGCGAATGGGTCTGGCGGTCATCGATCATCTGCAGGCGATGCTCGACGCGGCGCAGGAAGCCGTAGGCCTCGATCAGTTCCTCCGCCGCGCGCGACGTCACATGGCCGGCGGCGGCGAGGGCCCGAAGCGTCTCGCAGGTTCCGCGCAGGCGCAGCGAGGGATTGCGGCCGCCGAAGATGAGCTGCTGGGTCTGGGCGAAGAACTCGATCTCGCGGATGCCGCCGCGGCCCAGCTTCACGTTGTGACCCAGCACCTTGATCGTGCCGCCGCCGCGATGGGCGTCGATCTGGCGCTTGATCGAATGGATGTCGTGGATCGCCGCGAAGTCGAGGTGCTTGCGCCAGATATAGGGTGTCATGTCCTTGAGGAAGGCCGCGCCGACCGCGCGATTTCCGGCCACCGGATGCGCCTTGATCATGGCCGCGCGTTCCCAGTTCTGGCCGACGCTCTCGTAGTAGAGTTCCGCCGCCTGCACCGACATGGCGAGCGGCGTCGATCCGGGATCGGGGCGCAGCCGGAGATCGGTGCGGAAGATGTAGCCGTCGGCCGAAGCCTCCGACATGAGCTGCACCAGGAGCCGGGCGCCGCGCACGAAATGGCGGGAGAGCTGCTCGTTCTCGGCGACCGCCGGCGCGTCGCGGTCGTAGAGCAGGATCAGGTCGATGTCGCTCGAATAGTTGAGTTCGCCGGCGCCGAGTTTCCCCATGCCGAGCACCGTGAAGGCGGCGGCCTGCGGATCATTGCCGATGCCCAGCTGCCCGTCGCGGGCAAGCTGCAGGAGAATGGAATCGGTGAGGGCGTCCAGGCAGCCTGAGGCGAAGGAACTGAGCGCGCCGGTTACGCGGTCGAGCGGCCAGGCCCCGGCGATATCGGCCACGGCCACGGTCAGCGCCACGCGCCGCTTCAGCCGCCGCAGGGCGGCCGCGATCGCCTCGGGCGTGGCCCCCGATCGTGCCTCGTCGTGGGTTGCGGCAAGTTGGGCCATCAGCCCGGCAAACGCCGCATCCGGCCCATGGCGCCACAGATCGGTCATAAAATCGGGGTTCTGTAGCGCCGTCTCCGTCAGATACGGACTGTTACCGAACAGTGCGTCGAGCAGGGCGACGCCGGTTGCGTCGTCGGGCGGCGCGGCGCGCTCTTTCCAGCGCGTCCACGCCACGCTCTGCCGTTCGGAATCGTGCGGTCGCGGCAGGCGGGTGATCGAAAGCCAAGACATTCAATACGTCGACAGTTAAATTGTTCTCGTCCGCTGGCACGCTCGCCCAAGCGAGTCACCATCGTCAAGAACCGGAAAGAGTCGGTTTTGGTCAAGCGAACCTATCGGGTCTGTGTCCGTGTCGTGGCCGGTGTCGTCCTGACACTCGCCGCGCTGGTCATCGTGGCGGCAATCCGCCTGTCGGCCGGTCCGGTCGATCTCGACTTCCTGAAGCCCCAGATCACGCGCCTGATCGACGCGCCCGGCAACGACATCCGCCCCCAGTTCGACCGTCTCGCCTTCGAATGGACGGCCCTCAACCAGCCGATGCGGCTGGCCTTCCAGGGGCTGCGCTTCACCAACGACCAGAATCAGGTCATCGCCTCGGCGCCCGACGCGGCCCTGACCTTCGAGCCTCGCTCGGTCTTCCAGGGAATCTTCCTGCCGACGGCGGTCGTGGTCGAGCGGCCGGTCATCGAGGCCGACATCGCCCGCGACGGCGGGGTCTTCAAACGCATCTTCACGTCCGAGACCGGCGGCGCGCAGGGCGAGGCAGTGTCGATCCTGATCGACCAGCTCCTGGCCGAACCGAACTACAAATCGCTGATGGGCCAGCTCGACTCGGTGAAGGTGCAGCAGGCCACCGTCACTTTGCGAGACCTGAAGTCGGGCCTTGTCTGGGTGGCGCCGGGCGCCAATGCCGAGCTGAGACGCGATGCCGCCGGCGTGTCGATCAAGGCCAATGCGCGTTTCACAGGGCATGGCGATCCGGTCGATACCTCGTTCTCGGGCGTTTATACGCGAGATCGCAGCCGCATTCTTGTCGATGCCAGGATCGATGGCTTCAAACCCTGGGTGTTCGCCGATCTGTCGCCCGATCTCGTTCTGTTGCGCGGTGTCGACGTCAAGTTGTCGGGCCACATGCAGATCGAAGCGACCGGGCAGGGCGAAATCCGGACGGTCGGCGTGGACATTACCGGCGGTGCCGGCAGCGTCACCCTGCCGGGTATCCTGCAAGCGGCGCACGAGGTGCGCGGCATGAAAGCTCGCTTCTCGGTCGATGCCACCGAACACGTCGCCAAGATCGACAAGGTCGAAATGGATTTCGGCGCCGCCAGGATCCTCGTCACGGGCAGCGGCACGCGCACCGAGGACAGCCGCACCTTCTCGGGCCGGGCCGAAATCCGGCAGATCCCGATCGACAAGCTGCGCGACTACTGGCCGCTCGAATTCGCGACGGGTGGACGCGAATGGGCGATGGCGAATCTCAGCAACGGCGCACTCGATATTGCGGCAGAGTTCGCGCTGAGTTCGCCGGTCGACGATATTTCGGCGATGAAGGTCGACCGGCTGGTCGGCCTGCTGGAGTACGGCGGCATGACCGTGCGCTATATGCCGCACATGCCCGAGCTGCAGGACGTCTCGGGCAAGGCGCGTTACGAGAACGGCAGCTTGCGTTTCGACGTGGTGCGGGGCGGGGCCGTTGGCCTGAAGGTCGTCGATGGCTCCATCGAGCTGACCGGCCTCGACAGCTCAGTGCAGACGGCCGCCTTGCGCTTGCCGATCACGGGTTCCGCTCAGGACGTCATCCGCTTCCTGGCACGGCCCAAGCTCGGCCTGTCCAAGGACGTTCTTTACGACTATCGCCGGCTGGGCGGCGATGTCGAGATCGACCTGTCCCTGGGCTTCCCGCTCATCAATGCACTTGCCGTTGCCGATATCGACATCAAGGCCGACGCCACGCTCACGTCGTTCTCGCTCAAGGACGTGCTGGGCGACCTCGATCTCACCGACGCCACGGCACGCCTGAAATATGGCGACTCCGAACTCAGCGTCTCAGGGCAGGGCAAGCTCGACGGCAATACCATCGACCTCAACTGGCGCGAGCTGTTCGCGGCCAAGGCGCCGTTTCGCCGGCGCTACGACGTCAAGGGTACCGTGAACGCCGACATCGTGGGCAGGGCAGGCTTCCCCGCTGTCGATCCCTTCATTACAGGCCCGATCGGCACCACGCTCTCCTATCAAGTCGCGACCAACGGCACGAGCGAGGTCGTGGGCCGCTTCGATCTCAAGGGAGCGAAGGTCTTCGTCGAGCCGCTCGCGTTAACCAAGGTGGCCGGCGCCGAGGGGCTGGCCAACCTGACCCTGAAGCTCGCGCCCGGCGGCAAGCTCGCGACGGCGGACTTCGAAGGCCGCGGTGCCGGTCTGCAGGCGAAAGGGCAGGCACGTTTCGGTCCCGATAATCTGCTGCAACAGATCACGATGCAGCAGGCGAAGCTCGGCCGATCTGACGTGTCGTTCGACTGGAAGCGTGTGCCCGCCGGCGTCGAAATGTCGGTGAAGGGCCAGTCGCTGGAACTGGCGCGGGTGCAGGAGATGCTGCGCGCCCGCAACGAGATCGCCAAGCGGGAACCCAAGGGGCCGGCTGCCGACGCACGCCACAGCACGAAGATGACGCTTCAGATTCAGGACGTGATCCTGAAGCATGGGTCGCTGGGCTACCTCAATGGCCGCTTCGAGATGATGGGCGATCGCGTAACCTTTGCCGATCTCGGCATGGGGGCGGGCAAGGGCTCGACCTTCCGCGTGACGCCGGGCCAATCCGGCCGCACGCTCTTCCTCTACGTTGCGGACTTCGGGCAGCTACTCTCGCAGGCCGGCTGGATGGACGGCCTGGTCAACGGCTACCTGCACATCGAAGGGAAGTTCAACGATCTCTGGGCCGATCCGCCCCTCGACGGCACTTTGAAGATGGGCCCCTACCGCCTGCAGAAAGTGTCGCCGCGACCCGACATCGGAACGCTCAATGCCGCCATCGACGGTCTGAACAGTGCCGGCAACGCGCTGCAGCAGTTCGACAGTCTCAGCGCCAACGTTTCCAAGGCGGGCGACCGCATCCAGGTCCGCAACGGCCGCACCAGCGGTCAATCCATCGGCCTCACGACCCAGGGCATCGTCGATGTCGGCAACGAAACGGCCCAGCTCTACGGCGTGATCGTGCCGGCCTTTGCGCTGAACAATCTCCTGTCCAACGTGCCGCTGCTGGGGCCGCTGCTGACCGGCGGCAAGGATGGCGGCATGTTTGCCATCTCGTACCAGCTCCATGGCCGGTTCGACGACCTGAAGAGCGACGTCAACATGATGTCGGCCGTAACGCCCGGCGCCCTGCGCGAGATCTTCAACGCGCCGCTGGCCCCGAAGTAGCCGGTCGCTGTCGGGAGAGGCCGAGACTCTCCGACTCAGACCGCACGTACCAGGACGTGCCGTTTGCGGCCGGCCGAGAGCTTCAGCGTACCCGAGGAATCGAGGTCGGCTTCGCCCACGGTCGCCGTGTCGCTGACGATCGGCTTGTCGTTCAGCCGGGCGCCGCCGCCCTTGATGAGCTTGCGCGCCTCGTTGCGGCTTTCCGTCAGGCCGGCATCGTGCAGCAGTTCGAAGGCGGCGATGCCGGCCTTGAGCTTCCCGCGCGCCATGTCGATGGTCGGCAGCGTTTCGGCCTTGGCGCCTTCCTCGAAGGTACGGCGTGCGGTTTCGGCGGCGCTGTCGGCGGCCTGCTTGCCGTGCGCCAGCGTCGTCACCTCGGTCGCGAGGATCTTCTTCGCCTCGTTGATCTCCTGGCCCTGCAGCGCCTCAAGCCGCGCGATCTCGGACAGGGGCATGTCGGTGAACAGCTTGAGGAAGCGGCCGACGTCGGCATCCTCGGTGTTGCGCCAGTATTGCCAGAAATCGTAGGGCGACAGCCGGTCGGGGTTGAGCCACACCGCGCCTGCGGCCGTCTTGCCCATCTTGGCGCCCGACGCGGTCGCGAGCAGCGGCGAGGTGAGCGCAAACAGTTCGGCGCCCTGCATGCGGCGGCCGAGATCGGCGCCCATGACGATATTGCCCCACTGGTCGGAGCCGCCCATCTGCGCGATGCAGTTGTAGCGCTTGTGCAGCTCCACGAAGTCGTAGGACTGCAGGATCATGTAATTGAATTCGAGGAAGGTGAGCGGCTGGTCGCGATCGAGCCGCAGCTTGACCGAATCCATGGTCAGCATGCGGTTGACCGAGAAGTGCCGGCCGACATCGCGCAGCAGCGGAATGTAGAGCAGCCCGTCGAGCCAGTCGGCATTGTTGGCCATTACCGCCTCGGTCGGACCGTCGCCGAAGGTGAGGTAGTTCGAGAAGCTGCGCTTGATCGCCGCCATGTTGGAGTCGATCTGCGCCGTCGTCAGGAGCTGGCGCGTCTCGTCGCGGCCGGAGGGATCGCCGACCTTGGTCGTGCCGCCGCCCATCAGGGCGATCGGACGGTGGCCGCTCTTCTGCCACCAGCGCAGCAGCATGATCTGCAGCAAATGTCCGACATGCAGCGAATCGGCGGTGCAGTCGAAGCCGATATAGGCGGTGCGGACGCCGCTCGCGAGAAGTTCGTCGAGGCGCTGAAGGTCGCTGCACTGATGCACCATTCCGCGCTCGTGCACGATCCGCATGAAATCCGACTTGAAACCCGACATATCGCCGTCCGCCGCCGCCTGGCTCGTTTGTTCGTGAAGGGCCGTGGGTGTAACATGCGAGGGTAAGTGCCTCAACGGCTCGCCATACCCAGACTATGCTCACCCAGCTTGCAACCGAACGGCCGTTGCGCACTCTAGGCCTCATGAGCGGGACCTCGGTCGATGGCGTCGACGTGGCCCTGATCGAAACCGACGGCGAACGCATCGCCTCCTACGGGCCGAGCCTCACCGTTCCCTATGCAGACGAGGTGCGTCGCACGATCCGCGCAGCCTTTGGCGCCGAGCAGGTGTCGGAAGCGACGCGTGCCGCCGAACGGGCCGTGACCGAGGCGCATGCCGACGCCGTGCGACGCTGGTCGAGCGAGCAGGGCGTGCCGCTCTCGACGGTGGATCTCGTGGGTTTCCATGGCCAGACGATCACGCACCGGCCGGAGCGGCGCTTCACCTGGCAGATCGGCGACGGCGCCGCTCTGGCGCGTGCGTTGGGCGTGCGCGTGATCAACGAGCTGCGCATCGCCGATGTCGCCGCAGGCGGGCAGGGCGCACCGCTGGTACCGGCCTATCATGCGGCCCTCGTGCGCGATCTGCCGCGGCCGCTTGCGGTGGTGAACATCGGCGGCGTCGCCAACGTCACGTGGGTGGGGGCGGACGGGGCGCTGCTGGCCTTCGATACCGGCCCGGGCAATGGGCCGATCGACGACTGGTGCGCGCGGCGCGCCGGCCAGCGCTACGACAAGGACGGCGCGCTTGCGGCCTCGGGCAAGGTCGACCGCGCGAGGCTCGAACGCTTCGGCGAGCATCGCTACTTTGCGCGCACGCCGCCCAAGTCGCTCGACCGTGGCGATTTCAACGATGCCTGGGCGGAAGGGCTGAGCGCCGCCGATGGCGCCGCGACTCTAACGCGTGGCACGGCACGCGCCATCGCTCTCGCTGCCCGGCATTTCCCGGCGCCGGTTCTTCAATGGGTGATCTGCGGCGGCGGTGCGCGCAATCCGACGTTGTTGAGTGCGATTGCCGAGGAAACGCGCGGCAAGGTCGTGACGGCGGCCGATCTCGGCTGGGACGGCGACGCCCTCGAAGCGCAGGCCTTTGCCTTCCTGGCCGTGCGCTCCCTGCGTGGTTTGCCACTGACCTATCCGACGACGACGGGCGCGCCGCGTCCCATGACGGGCGGCCGCCTCAGCGAACCCTAGGGTTCCTTGTTGCTCGTCGCGCGGCCCGGCGGATTGAGCAGGGATTTGGCAACGTACCTGTCGACATCGACGGCGAGCTTGTCGAGCGAGTCGTGGAAGAAGTGGTTGGCGCCCTTCACGGTGCGCGACTCCACGGTGATGCCCTTCTGCAGCGACAGTCGCGCGACCAGCTTCTGAATGTCGGCGAGCGGCACCACTTCGTCGCGCTCCGCGCCCACGATCAGACCCGAAGACGGGCAGGGCGCGAGGAAGGCGAAGTCGTAGGAGTTGGCCGGCGGCGCCACCGAGACGAAGCAGTCGATCTCCGGTCGGCGCATCAGCAACTGCATGCCGATCCACGCGCCGAACGAGTAGCCGGCGATCCAGCACGACTTGGCGTCGGCGTTCATGCCCTGCAGCCAGTCGAGTGCCGCGGCCGCATCGGAGAGTTCGCCCATGCCGTTGTCGAAGCGGCCCTGGCTGCGACCGACGCCACGCGTGTTGAAGCGCAACACCGAGAAGCCGCGATTCACGAAGACATGGAAGAGCGAGAACACGACCTTGTGGTTCATCGTTCCGCCATATTGCGGATGCGGATGGAGGATCAGCGCGATGGGCGCACGTTCTTCCTTGCTCTGGTGATAGCGGCCTTCGAGACGACCCTCGGGGCCGGTGAACATCACGTCAGGCATGGAGACTCCGGTTTTTCACCCTGTTGACCTCCGGTCGTAACCGATTTGGGGCGATCGATGGGGGGGATTCTTGATACTTGACCGACTTACTCGGATTATCTAAATCCCGAGCTACGTAGTTGGTTTTTGCCCGAACCCCGCCTTGAGGGGCCGGAATATCGTAGTAACGCCTTGGTTTTCAAGACCTTTAGGCGTTCCGTAATGCAAGGTCGGATGATCCGGCCATGATGGAGGATGCTGTGAAGCTCAGCACCAAAGGTCGTTACGCCGTTATGGCGATGGTCGATCTGGCGCGCCACGCCCAGGCGAAGCCGGTTTCCCTGTCGGATATTGCCACCCGGCAGGAGATTTCCCTGTCCTATCTCGAACAGCTCTTTGCCCGGCTGCGACGCGCCGGTCTCGTGAAGAGCGTGCGCGGTCCCGGCGGCGGCTACCGTCTGGCCCGCCTGTCGATGGAGACCCGGGTCTCCGAGATCATCCTGGCGGTCGACGAGCCGATCAGCGCCACCCGCTGCACCGAGATGGGGGCGCCCGGCTGCCGCACCGACCGTAGCAAGTGCCTGACCCACGACCTGTGGGAGGAGCTGGGCAACCAGATCCACATGTTCCTGAGCTCGGTTACCCTGCACGACGTGCTGGAGCGCAAGCTGGCGTCGCGCATCGTCGAGGCGCCGGGCGTTCCGGAGGCCGAATCGTCGATGGCCGCCGCCAGCTAGGGACTGCCCGGACCATGGCCGCGTTCGCGTACCTCGACCACAACGCCACCAGCCCCCTGCGGCCAGCCGCGTTCGAGTCGATGGTCGAGGTGCTGCGCGCCGGCGGCAATCCGTCGTCCGTCCATGCCGCCGGGCGCAAGGCCCGCGCCGCCGTCGAGACGGCGCGCCGCCAGGTGGCCGCCCTCGTGGGCGCATTGCCGGCCGAGATCGTCTTCACATCGGGCGGCACCGAAGCCAACAACCTGGCGCTTTCCGGCGCCGGCCGTCGCCGCGTCCTGGTTTCGGCGGTCGAGCACGACAGCGTGCTGCGCGCCGTGCCGGGGGCGGAGATCGTCGGCGTGGATGGCAACGGCGTCGTCGATCTGGCGGCGCTGGAGCGGGCGCTGGGGTCGTCCGCAGGCGAACCGGCCCTGGTGTCGGTCATGCTGGCCAACAACGAGACCGGCGTGCTGCAGCCGATCACCGACGTCGTACGCTTGGCGCGCGCCGCCGGTGCGCTGGTCCATTGCGATGCCGTCCAGGCGGCCGGCAAGGTGCCGGTCGAGGTGCATGGTCTCGGCGTCGACTATCTCAGCCTGTCCGCCCACAAGCTCGGCGGCCCGACTGGCGTCGGCGCCCTGATGGTGCGCGACGGCGCCCCCTTCGCGACGGATCGCCGGGGCGGCGGCCAGGAATCCAACCGCCGCGCCGGTACGGAGAACGTGGCCGGGATCGTGGGCTTCGGCGTTGCGGCGCAGGAGGCGGCCGACGGGGGACGCGATCTCGCTGGCTGGCGCAACCGGATCGAACTTTCTCTTGTCCAGATTGCGCCACAAACGCGTGTTTTCGGCGCGGGCGCCGCGCGGGTGGGCAATACGAGCTGCCTCTCTATGCCGGGCGTTCCGGCCGAGACGCAGGTCATGTCGCTCGATCTTGCCGGTGTCTGTATCGGCGCCGGAGCGGCCTGTTCGTCGGGCAAGGTCCAGCGGTCGGCCGTTCTGGCGGCCATGGGCGTGCCGGTCGAGGAGGCCGGGAGCGCCATCAGAATTAGCTTGGGCTGGAACACCGAACCGGCCGATATCGAGCGCTTGATCGCCGCGTGGCGGGACCTATATATCCGAGTGACGCAGTCGGATATTTCTCAGGCTGAAGCAGCGTAGGAGTTTCAAGGGGTTAGCATGACAGCCATTACCCAGATCCGGCGCAACGACCAGCCGATCTACCTGGACTACCAGGCGACAACACCCATGGATCCGCGGGTCCTGGAAGTGATGATGCCGTACTTTACCTACAAGTTCGGCAATTCGGGCTCGCGTAGCCACGCCTACGGCTGGGAGGCCGAGGAAGGGGTGGAGAAGGCGCGCAGCCAGATCGCCAAGCTGATCGGGGCGGACGAGAAGGAGGTCATCTACACCTCCGGCGCCACCGAATCGAACAACCTCGCGATCCGCGGCGTGGCCGAGTTCTACAAGGACCGCAAGAACCACATCATCACCACGGTGACGGAGCACAAGTGCGTGCTCGACACCTGCCGCCATCTCGAGCAGCAGGGCTTCGAGGTCACCTATCTGCCGGTCCAGCAGAACGGCCTGCTCGACCTCGACGTGCTGCGCGCGGCGATCACCGACAAGACCGTGCTGGTTTCGGTAATGGCGGTGAACAACGAGATCGGCGTCATCCAGCCGCTGGCCGAGATCGGCAAGATCTGCCGCGAGCGCAAGGTCTTCTTCCACACCGACGCGGCCCAGGCGGCCGGCAAGATCCCGCTCGACGTCGAGGCGATGAACATCGACCTGATGAGCATCTCGGGTCACAAGATCTATGGGCCCAAGGGCATCGGCGCGCTCTACGTCCGGCGCAAGCCGCGCGTGCGGCTGGTCGCCATGATCCATGGCGGCGGCCAGGAGCGCGGTTTCCGCTCGGGCACGCTGCCGACGCCGCTCTGCGTCGGCTTGGGCGAGGCCTGCGAGATCGCGATGAAGGAGATGGGCGCCGAGGGCAAGCGCCTGGCCAAGCTCCAGGAGCGCATGCTGAAGGGCCTGCAGGCCAAGCTGACGGACATCGTCGTCAACGGCGACCTGGAGCATCGCATCCCGGGCAACCTCAACATCTCCTTCGCCTACGTCGAAGGCGAGTCGCTGATGATGGGGATCAAGAATCTGTCGGTGTCGTCCGGTTCGGCCTGCACCTCGGCGTCGCTGGAGCCCAGCTACGTGCTGCGGGCGCTGGGCGTCGAAGAGGAGATGGCGCACACCTCGCTGCGCATCGGCCTCGGCCGCTTCACGACCGAGCACGAAGTCGACACCGCCGTCGACGAGCTGGTGCGCCACGTCACCAAGCTGCGCGAAATGAGCCCGCTCTGGGAGATGGCCCAGGAAGGGATCGACCTCAAGTCGATCGAATGGGCGGCCCACTAGTTTTACCGATGCGCGGCCTTTTGGGGCGTCGCGCTGAGATTTGAGGAGAGTGTCATGGCCTACAGCGAAAAGCTGATCGACCACTACGAGAATCCGCGCAACATCGGGTCGCTCGACAAGAATGCCGAAGATGTCGGCACGGGTCTGGTTGGCGCTCCGGCCTGCGGCGACGTGATGAAGCTGCAGATCAAGGTCGGCCCGGACGGGCTGATCGAGGATGCCAAGTTCAAGACCTTCGGCTGCGGCTCGGCCATTGCGTCCAGCTCGCTCGTCACCGAATGGGTGAAGGGCAAGACGATCGACGAGGCCGAGACGATCAAGAACACCGACATCGCGCGCCACCTGGCGCTGCCGCCGGTGAAGATTCACTGCTCGGTCCTGGCCGAGGACGCGATCAAGGCGGCAATCGCCGACTATCGCGCCAAGGCCCAGAAGGAAGAGCCGAAAGAAGCGGCCGAGTAGCAGCAGTCGGAGCAAGGTAGCCATGAGCACGACCACGGATACGGCGAAGCCCGCCGCTCCCGCCGCCGCCCCGAGGCCGCGCCGTCCGCGCCCGCAGGTGATGACGGTGACGCCGCTCGCCGCCGAGCGCGTCAAGGCGCTGATCGAGGGCCGCGGCAAGCCGACGGCCGGAATCCGCATCGGCGTGCGCAGCAAGGGCTGCTCGGGCATGAGCTACACGCTCGAATTCGCCGACAAGCAGGAGCCGATGGACGAGGTGGTCGAGGCCGGCGGCATCAGGCTGCTGATCGACCCCAAGGCCTCGCTGTTCCTGATCGGCACCGAGATGGACTACGAGGAAGAGAAGCTGAAGTCGGGCTTCGTGTTCAAGAACCCGAACGAGAAGGGACGCTGCGGCTGTGGCGAGTCCTTCCACGTCTGAAGTCGGATCATGGATCATTTCGCGCGGCTGGGATTGCCGGCGGCGCTGGACATCGAGACGGCCGCACTGGATCGGGCCTATTTCGCCCTCCAGCGGCAGTGGCACCCGGACCGCTTCGTAGGCAAGCACCCCGAGGAGCGCGCCCGCGCCTCGGTCGAGGCTGCGGCCCTCAACGACGCCTATCGCACGTTGAAGGATCCGCTGAGCCGGGCCGTCTATCTCGCCGGGCTCAAGGGCGTGGAACTGCCGGGGGACGGCAAGACCATCGACGATCCCGATCTCCTGATGGAGGCGATGGAGGCACGCGAGGAACTGCATGAGGCGTCGAGCGGCGAGGCGGTCGAAGCACTGGCGGCCAAGGCGCGCGACGAGGTGAACAAGGCGATGGCGGCGCTGGGCAGTTTGTTCTTGGCAAACGACCGGCCGGCCATCAGAAAAACGCTCCTTCGTCTGCGCTACCTCGACAAGTTCGCCGAGGAGGCGCGCGCGCGACGCATGAATATTGAACGGTCCAGGGCATGACTTTGCTGGAGATCCACGAGCCGGGTGAAACGCCTCTGCCGCATGCCGGCGAGGGGGCGCTGGCGGTCGGCATCGATCTCGGCACGACCAACTCCGTCGTTGCCATTGCGCGTGAGAGCGTGCCTGCGGCCCTGCATGACGAAACGGGTAGGGCACTGGTGCCGTCGGTCGTGGCCTATCCGGCGGCGGGCGGCATTCTGGTGGGTGACGAAGCGCGTCAGATCGCGGCGGCCGAGCCGAAGAATGTCGTCTCCTCGATCAAGCGGCTGATGGGCCGAGGTGCGGCCGACGTCCATGCGGTGGCGGGCGTGCTGCCCTACGAGATCGAGCCGGGCACCGGCCAGACCGACATGGTGAAATTGCGCATCGGCGGCAAGGCGCGCTCGCCGGTCGAGATTTCCGCCGAAATCCTGAAGGCGCTGCGGCAGCGCGCCGAGGATGCGTTGGAGAAGCCGGTCGAGCGGGCCGTCATCACCGTGCCGGCCTATTTCGACGATGCCGCCCGCACCGCGACCCGCGACGCCGCGCGGGTGGCCGGCCTCGAAGTGCTGCGGCTGGTAAACGAGCCGACGGCCGCGGCGCTGGCCTATGGTTTGGACAAGGGCTCCGAGGGCCTCTACGCGGTCTACGATCTGGGCGGCGGCACCTTCGACTTCTCCCTGCTGCGGCTCGAGAAGGGCGTGTTCCAGGTGCTGGCGACCGGCGGCGACACGGCGCTGGGCGGCGACGACCTGGACCGCGCCATCGCCGAGCGCATGCTGGCGGAGCGCAAGCGCGATGGTCTTGCCGACACGGTCGACGAAGCCGCGGTGAAGGCGGCGCTGGCGCTGGCGCGTCACATGAAGGAACAGCTCTCCGACCGGGACCAGACGTCGGGCCGGCTCGATATCGCGGGCGTGCCGTCGTTCCATGCGCTGACGAAGGCCGAGTTCGACGCGATGGCCGACGCGCTCGTCGAGCGGACGCTCGACATTGCCCGCAACGTGCTGGCCGATGCCGGCATGACCGCCGCGGAAGTGCAGGGCGTGGTGCTGGTCGGCGGTTCGACGCGCGTGCCGCTGGTGCGCACGAAGGTCGCCGGCATGATCGGCAAGCCGCCGCTCACCGATATCGATCCCGACGAGGTCGTGGCGCTGGGCGCTGCGCTTCAGGCCGAGGCATTGACCGGCGGCGGCGATACCCTGCTGCTCGACGTCACGCCGCTGTCGCTGGGCCTCGAAACCATGGGCGGCATCGTCGAGAAGATCGTGCCGCGCAACACGCCGATCCCCGTGCAGCTCGCGCAGGATTTCACGACCTATCAGGACGGCCAGAGCGCCATGGCGATCCATGTCGTACAGGGCGAACGCGAGATGGTCGCGGACTGCCGCAGCCTGGCGCGGTTCGAGCTTCTCGGCATTCCGCCGATGACCGCCGGGGCGGCGCGCATCCGCGTCACCTTTGCCGTCGACGCCGACGGCCTGCTTACGGTCTCGGCCGAGGAACGTACGACCGGCATTGCCCAGCGCATCGAGGTGAAGCCGTCCTACGGCCTCAGCCACGAAGACATGGCCGACATGCTCTACGACAGCCTGGACAATGCCGAGGCCGACATGACCTTGCGCCTGTTGACCGAGGCCAGGGTCGAGGCGCGGCGCAGCTTGTTGGCGCTGGAAGCAGCGCTCGCCAGGGACGGCTCGCTGCTGTCGGCCGAGGAGCGCGCGGCGATCGACGAGGCGCGGGCCGCCGTCGAAACCGCCATGGCCGGCGAAAGCCGCGACGAGATCAATGCCGCTGCCGAAGCGCTCGAGACACTATCGAAGCCCTTCGCCGAACGGCGCATGGACCGCGGCATCCGCGAGGCGCTGTCGGGTCTGTCGGTCGGCGAGTTGGAAAACAGGGTCGGCGAGTAAGGAGCAAGAGAGACTGAGATGCCGAAGATGACGTTCATCCTGAAGGACGGGTCGCCCAAGGAAGTCGATGCGCCCATCGGTCTTAGCGTGCTCGAGATTGCCCACCGCAATCACATCGATATCGAGGGCGCTTGCGAAGGCTCGCTGGCCTGCTCGACCTGCCATGTCGTCGTGGACAAGACCTGGTTCGACAAGCTTGCGCCGGCCAGCGACGACGAGGAAGACATGCTCGACCTCGCCTTCGGCCTCACCCACACCTCGCGGCTGGGCTGCCAGATCCGCATGAGCGAAGCGCTGGACGGGCTGGTGGTGCGCCTGCCGGCGGCGACGCGCAACATGATGGTCGATAAGTAAGGGGGAGGGCGCGCGATGGCAAAGAAGCTGCGCTGGACGGATGTCCACGACATCGCGATCGAACTCGAGGAACGCCACCCCGATATAGACAATGTCAATCTGCGATTCACCGACCTGCACCGCTGGGTGATGGAACTGCCCGATTTCGAAGACGATCCCAACCGCTCCAACGAGAAGATCCTGGAAGCGATCCAGGCGGCCTGGATCGAGGAGCGCGACTAGTGCGCCGCCATCAGGACGCTGGCTCGACGCCGCAATTTAGTCGAAAATAACGGCGATTTTGCTCGGTCTCCGGAGGCCGTCGATGATCGTGAAAAAGGGGCGCCCTGTGCTGCTGCCGCTGATCTTGGCGGTGGGGCTGGGGGCTTGTGCATCCAACGCCGTCCAACCTGGCATTGTCCACACGACGGCAGGCCAGCCCGGCGTCGTTACAACCTCGTCCAGCGTTCCGCCGCCGACGGCAGGTACCGCCTATAACGGCGCGGTGGCCGGACCGGGCCGGGTCGTGTCGATCCGCGAGATCGCCCTGCAGGGCGGCGGTGGCGGCTATCAAGGCAGCGGTCAGGGAACCATGACCGGCGGGTTCCTGGGCGCTGCGGCGGGCGCGGCCATCGGCGGTGCCGTCGGCCAGACCGTCGGCAGTAGCCTGGTCGGCCTGCTGCTCGGCGCCGTCGGCGGGGCCATCGCCGGCAACATCTTCGACGGCCAGCAGGGAGCAGGACGCGGCATCGAGGTCGTGGTCCAGCGCGACGACGGCCAGAACGTCACCATCGCCCAGCGCGACGATGGCGACGTGCAGCTCGGCGACCGGGTGCAGATTGTACAGGACGGCCGGGGTGTTGCCCGGGCCGTGCGAGACACTTCCCGCACCCCCGACTGAATCGCTAGAGTGGTTTCGTAGAGTTCAGTGAAAGGTCGTCATCGGATGTTCGGCAAATGGATCGGCAAACGGGCGCTGGCCCTCTTGGTTCCGGTTGCGCTCGCAGCCAGCCTGGGTGCCTGTAACGGCAGCAGCGGCGCGGTCCAGCCGGGTGTCGTCAATACGTCGGCGCAGGGTGCCAGCTATCGCGGCGAGACCGGACGTGTGGTGTCGATTCGCGAGGTCCGCGTCCGCGGCCAGCGCGGCGGCATGAACGACGGCACGATGATCGGCGGTACGGTCGGCGCCATCGGCGGTGCGGCGGCGGGCGGCGCGATCTCCAATTCGGTGGGCGGCGCGGTCGTGGGCGGCGTGCTGGGCGCCGTCGGCGGCGCCATTGTCGGCACCGCGGTAGACCAGGAATCGACGCGCCGCGGTATCGAAATCACGGTGCAGCGCGACGACGGCCAGCGCGTGACGGTGGCGCAGTACGACGACGGCGACATCCAGATGGGCGACCGCGTGGCGATCGTCTACGACCGCAACGGCGTCGCCAAGGTCGTGCGCGACACCGGCCGCCGGCGCGACTGACCGGCGGCGGCCTCAGACGAGGCCGTGATCCTTCAGCACCTGCTGTTCATCGCCCGTGACGTAGGCGAAGATTTCCGGCGCATGCCCATCGGGGATGCGCAGCAGGTAGATGTTGTCGAACTCGATCTCGACCCGTTCGCCGGATTTCTTGCGATAGCTCGACCACCAGCTCGTCTTGGCCATGGCGTGGAAATCGTCGAGCGGCGTCACCTTGAGCGCGCGCACTTCCATGCGTTCCGTGCCGATCTTCCGGTAGAAGGCATAGCCGCGCGGGATCATGAACCGCAGGAGCCAGCCGTTGCGTCCGCCGGAGACCCGCCGGGGATCGCTTCCGACGAAATATTTGGCGAAAGCGGCGAGCGCCCCCGGGATATCGACCCTGGGCGGGGCTTTCAGGGCGTCGTTCATGCGGGCCTGATAGGCCTCGAAAAAGCGCCGGATGGCAGGTTCGTGGTCGCGCATGGTCGACGACAACGCGTCTTCCGGCCCTGTTGTTGCCGATCCGGCGGCCCTATATAGGCCCCCTTATGGCCCGCAATTCCCTCGGTCTCGACAAGGCGCCCGGCGACACCCGCGTGGTGGTGGCGATGTCGGGCGGCGTCGATTCGTCGGTAACTGCGGCGCTGCTGAAGGATCAGGGCTACGATGTAGTGGGGGTCACCCTGCAACTTTACGACCACGGCGTGGCGGTCGGGAAGGCGGGCGCCTGCTGCGCCGGCCAGGATATCCGCGATGCCCGGCAGGTCGCCGACCGCCTCGGCATGCCGCACTACGTGCTCGACTACGAAAGCCGCTTCCGCAACGAGGTGATGGAGTCCTTCGCCGATGCCTATGCGCGTGGCGAGACGCCGGTGCCCTGCATCGCCTGCAATCGAACGGTGAAGTTCCGCGACCTCCTGAAGACGGCGCGCGACCTCGGCGCTGAGGCGCTGGCGACAGGTCACTATGTCCGCCGCGTCGCGGGCGAGGCGGGGCCGGAGCTGCACCGCGGCGCCGACCCGGCGCGCGATCAGAGCTATTTCCTGTTCGGCACGACGCGCGAACAGCTCGACTTCCTGCGTTTCCCTCTGGGTGATCTGCCCAAGAGCGAGACGCGCGCCCTGGCCGAGCGCTTCGACCTCGCCGTCGCCGACAAGCCCGACAGCCAGGACATCTGTTTCGTGCCGAACGGAGATTACGCTTCGGTGGTGCAGAAGCTGCGACCCGAGGCGGTCGAGCCCGGCGAGATCGTCGACATGACGGGGAGGGTGGTCGGCCGCCACGAAGGCATCGTGCGCTTCACCGTCGGCCAGCGTCGCGGCCTCGCGCTGGGCGGCCGCGAGGGCACCGACAACGATCCCCTCTACGTCGTGCGGCTGGAGCCGAGGACACGACGTGTCGTGGTCGGCCCGCGCAGTGCGCTCGGGCGGGACGAGATCGCGCTCTACGACGTGAATTGGATCGGTCCCGCAACGTCGGGAGCATTGGACGTGCTGGTCCGCGTTCGCTCCAGCCAGACGCTGCGCGCGGCGACCGTCGAGCTGACAGAGGCAGGTGCCATCGTGCGCTTTGCTGAACCTGAGATCGGCGTGTCCCCCGGTCAGGCTTGCGTCGTTTACGACGCCGCCACCGGCAGCCGTGTGTTGGGAGGAGGGTTCATCAAGAGGTTCTAGCGATGATGAAGTTCGATCACCTCAACCTTCCGGTCAGCAATCTCGACCGGTCGCGTGATTGGTACATGTCAACGCTCGGCCTCAAGGTCGAATTCGAAGTCCCAGATCGGCGCACGGTGGCGCTGAAGGATGGCGACGGCTTTGCGATCTTCCTGCAGGAGTCAGAATCGCCGGTCACAGCAGGCGGCACTGCACTCTGGTTCCAGGTCGACGACGTCGATGCAACGCATGCCGAATGGTCGAAGCGTGGCGTCGCTTTCGTCCACGGACCGCAAAAGGTCTTCTGGGGATACGGCGCCGAGCTGCACGATCCCGACGGCTACATCGTGCGTCTGTGGGACGCGCGTTCGATGAAAGAAAAATAGGTCACAGGCAGCTGTCATTGCCGCGTCACGGGTCGCTCCGATAAGGCCCGGATGCACGATGATCGATCCCACAGCCTCCTCACGCGGCGCCAACAGCTCCGTATCGCCGCCGGCCTCTTCGCCCTTGGTGCCGCGCCGTCTCTCGCGATGGCGCAGCCGGCGCTCTATCCCGTCAAGCCGGTCAAGCTAGTCATCCCTTATCCGCCCGGCGGCGGCACGGACATCACCGGGCGAGCGATGGCTCAGAGGCTCTCGGAATTCCTGGGGCAATCCGTTGTCATCGAGAACAAGCCGGGTGCCACGGGAATGATCGGGGCGGGGAGTGTCGCGAAGAGCACGCCCGACGGCTACACGGTCCTGTTCGGCGCGGCGAGCGAGATGGCGATCAACGCCAGCCTGTTCAAGAACATGACCTACGATCCGCGGAGCGACTTCGAGCCAGTCAGTCTCCTCGCGACATTTCCCCTGGTGTTCGTGGCACCTGCCGCGACCTCCCAGTCGCTAGGCCAGCTCATCGACGCGGCGCGGGCAAAGCCGGACACGATCAGCTACGGCTCCATCGGCAGCGGCAGCCCCCAGCATCTCGCCGCCGAGCTTCTCTCGACCATGGCGAAGGCGAAGTTCCTTCATGTTCCCTACAAGGGCTCGGGACCGCTGGTGCAGGATGCCGTTGGTGGCCATCTCAACATGGCGGTGAGCAGCGTACCGCCGGCGGTTCCCCTCGTTCGGTCGGGCAAGCTGCGCGCGCTTGCCGTGACGTCGTCGAAGCGGTCGGAAGCCTTGCCCGATGTTCCGACGATGGCTGAGCTCGGCTTCCCCGGCTATGAGTTCAACACCTGGGTCGGTGTTGCCGTGCCGAAGGGAACGCCGAAGGAAATTGTGGATCGCCTGCACGATGGCTTGGTTGCAGCCCTGGCCGCCAGCGACGTGCAGGCCGCCCTGCGCGATCAGGGTGCCGTTCCGGCAGGCTCGACGCCCGAGCAGTTCCGGCAGTTCGTCCGCGCGGAAGTCGCGAAGAGCGACAGGATCGTTTCGGAAGCCGGCATACAGGCGGAATGACGATGGCCTCGGGCGCGGTGTTGCCTATCATGCCGGCATGACTTCTTGCCGCCGCCGCCGGGCCATCCTGATCGTCTGCGATGGCCTCGGCGCAGAATGGATCGATGCGGAGCGGACGCCGACGCTGGCGCGCTTGCAGGCCGCGCATCGCAGCGCCACGGATCATCGCGCCGTGTTCCCCTCGGTGACGCGCGTTTCCGCGGCATCCATCGCCACCGGCTGCCATCCCGCGCGGCACGGGCTCGAAGGCAACCAGATGGCGCTGTTCGAGGATGGTCGGCTCACCGTGCACAATGTCGGCGCGCCGACTTTCCGGCAGACCATGCGGCAGGTCACGGGCCAGACGTTGCGCGTACCGACGCTTGCCGAGCGGCTGGTCTCGTGCGGCGGACAGGTGGCCTACTCGAATGTGTCGCCCGGTGCGGCCTACTTCCTCGATCCCGATCATTTTGGAACCGTGCTGCATCGCGCCGGCTCCTTCGCTCCCGGAGGGGCGGCGCTCACGGGCGCTGCGCATCTCGCCGTTACGCACGATCTCGCCGGCGACATCGAGATGACGCGACGCTTCTGTGCCGAGGTCGTGCCGTCGGAGGCGCAGGCGCTCGCTGTCCTGTGGCTGGCCAATCCGGACCTCACCTCGCATCACGAGCCGCTGGGCTCGCCCGAGCATCTGCACGCCCTGAAGGTGACGGACGGGCTGGTGTCGGAAGTTCTCGACGCGGTGCGGGCGCACGAGGATCGGTTCGACACGCTGATACTGGTGGGCTCGGACCATGGACACGAGACGGTCGGCCACTCGGTTCATGTCGGCCGCTGGCTGTCGGACAATGGTCTGGAGGCCGAGCTGCGGCACGGCCGGATCGCCGTCGCCTCGCAGGGCACCAGCGGGCTGATCTACGCCACGGAGAAGGCGAGGCCCGCGCTCGACGAGGTGTTGCCGCGCATGCACAAGGAGCCGTGGGCCGGTGCGATCCTGACCGGCGAGGCGCTGGCGGCCACGGGACTCTCCGGAACGATGCTGGTCGCCGCCGTCGACACGGCGCGTCACGACGAGCGCAACGGCTACGGCGTCGCGGGAACGCGCTGGCTGGTCGAGGACGGAGAGGGCCCGCCGGAGATCGGCTGCGGTCATCATGGCGGGCTGGGGCCGCAGGAAACGCGGCCGTTCCTGGTAATCGCGCATGCCGATTTCGGCCAGGGCCGCATCGAGCGCACGACCAGTCTGGTCGACATTGCGCCCACCATTCTGGATTTTCTCGGGCAGCCTGCAGACAGGCTCGACGGCGCTGCGATAGCGGCCCGCCGCTGACGGGTCGGGCAGCGAATTCGCCTTTCTTGACAGGACACTGCGGCGCCGCATAAAAGCGCGCACCCATGGCTGGGTAGCTCAGCTGGTTAGAGCACGGCACTCATAATGCCGGGGTCGGCGGTTCAAGTCCGCCCCCAGCTACCAAATTCTGGCCCCCGGTCCATCACAGCCGGGGGCCTTTCATTTGCGCGCGGTCTGCGCCAGTTTAGGATCATGGCCAACGGACATACGCACCAGACCGACGTCGTTATCATAGGCGCGGGGCCCGTGGGCCTCTTCACCGTGTTCGAGTGCGGCATGGTTCGCCTCAACTGCCATGTCGTCGACGTGCTCGACGATGCCGGCGGGCAATGCACGGCGCTCTATCCCGAAAAACCGATCTACGACATCCCGGGCTTTCCGCGCATCGAAGCGGCCGAACTGATCGTCCGCCTGAAGGCGCAGGCCTCGCCCTTTCGCCCTGTCTACCATCTCGGCCAGCAGGTCCAGGCGGTCGAGCCGCTGACCGGCGGCTTCTGGCGGGTCACGACCTCCAAGGGCACGGTGCTGCAGGCCAAGGCGGTGATCATCGCCGCCGGCGTCGGCGCCTTCGGTCCCAACCGGCCGCCGCTCGACGGCATCGAAGCCTACGAAGGCAAGAGCGTCTTCTACTACGTGACGCACCGCGAGACCTTCAGCGGTCGCAAGGTGGTGATTGCGGGCGGCGGCGATACGGCGGTCGACTGGGCGCTGTCCCTGGCCGAGGTCGCGAGTCGCGTGACGGTGGTCCATCGCCGCGATCGGTTCCGCGCCGCGCCGGAGAGCGAAGCGCGGCTGAAGGCGCTGGCGAAGACCGGCAAGATCGACCTTGTCGTGCCCTATCAACTTCATGGCCTCGAAGGGACTGCAGGCCATCTCTCGTCGGTGGTCGTTTCGACGCTCGATGGTGCCACCAAGAAGATTGCTGCCGACGTGCTGCTGCCGTTCTTCGGCCTGTCGATGTCGCTGGGGCCGATTGCGGAGTGGGGACTGGCGCTGGAGCGCAACCAGATCGAGATCGACCCGTCGACCTCGGCCACGAGCAAGGCGGGCATCTTCGCCGTCGGCGACGTCGTCACCTATCCGGGCAAGCTGAAGCTGATCCTGACGGGCTTCTCCGAGGCCGCCATCGCGGCGCGCTCGGCCTATGCGCTGATCCGCCCCGAAACGCCGCTGCACTTCGAGTATTCGACGACCTCGGGCGTGCCGGACGCTTAGACGTCGGCTTTCGTCGACGTCACGTCACCGGACGAGACTGCGGCAGGCGTTCGCGTGTGCCATAGACCGGCGGCGCGAGCTGCTCGGCGGTGCGGCCGGCCCAGTCGCGCTGGCTCACCGTTTCGAGCCGCTTGCGCTGGCCTTCGATCAGGCCCGCGGTCGCGGCTTCGACATCGACCGTGAGCACCTTGCCGTCGTGCACCACTTGCGTGCCGTCGACATAGACGTGGCGGATGGCGCGGTCGCTCGCCGAATAGATCAAGCTGCGCACCGGCTCGTGGGCCGGCTGCATGTAGGGGTGGCTCATGTCGACCAATGAGAAGTCGGCCTTGCAACCCGGCGCCAGGCGTCCGAGGTCGGGCCGGCGCAGGATCCTGGCGCCGCCGACCGTGGCCGCCTCGAAGGCATGCCGCGTCGTGCCCATCTTGTAGTTCATGGTGAAGACGCGGGCGAGGTAACAGCTCAGCCGGATCTCATCGAGCATGTTGTGCGGGAAGGTATCCGTGCCGATGCCGACGGTGATGCCCGCGTTCATGTAGCGGCCGATCGAGTTCATCACCATGCCGCGACGCGCGAACACCGTCGGGCAGTGCGCCACCGACGCTCCCGAATCGCGCAGGCGCTCGAAGTCGTTGGCGTGCGGGTAGTGGATCTGCGGATGGTCGTTGAGGAAGATGCCGTGGCCGATGACGAGATCGGGGCCGAGCACGCCGATCGAGTCCAGCCACTCGATGGGCGTCTTGCCGTGGCGATGGATCATCTCGTGGAATTCTACGACGGCCTGGCAGGCATGTGTCTGCATCGGCAGGCCGCGCCGCCGCGCTTCCTGCAGCGCTTCCTTGAAGAAGCCTTCCCGGCAGGTGTCGATCTGCGCCGGGCCGACCATGCCCGAGAGGCGGCCGCTCGGATGTCTGGCGGCCTCGTCGAGCGTCTTCATCGAGGCCTCGAAGGCCTTCGCGCCGGCCTTCTCGTCCCAGGCGTATTCGACGGTGTAGCCGTTCTTTGTGAACCAGACACCCTGGCGCATCATCGGACAGACGACAGCGCGAATGCCGGTCGAAGCGAGATCGTCGACCCAGCCGTCGCGCGCCATCGACAGGTCGGTGATGGTCGTGACGCCGCTCTTCAGCAGCTCGGACACCGCGACCTTCGACGAGGGACCGGCATCCTCGGGATTGAGACCGAAGACGGTGAGATATTCGTAGAGCGAACTTTGACCCAGCTTGTCGCTGCCATACTCCTCGGTGAGCCCCTTGTTGGCGGGTTCCGAGAAGGGGTGGCTGTGCACGTTCACCAGGCCGGGAATCGCCATCATCCCCTTGCCGTCGATGGTCGTGTCGACCGGGCCCGTGTAGCCCGGGCCGATATGCGCGATCTCGTTGCCCCTGAACACGAAGTCGGCGTCTTCGAGGTAGACATGCCGCTGTTCGGCTTCGTCCCACGCAACGATATGGTCGAGGCTGGCGATCCTGGTCGTCTTCATGTTCATTTTTGTCCGAAACTTGCTTCTCTTCGGGTAAGAACACTGGCCGACCCGACGATGCTCGACAAGCGCCCCACGGGTGGCATGATCGCTGCAGCAAGCGCCTCGAGGAGCGTCGACCATGTCGTCAAACAAGCTGAATGAGCAGGCAAAAGGCGTTTTCATCATCGCGGCGACGCCGTTTACCGACGATGGTGCGCTCGACCTGCAGAGCGTCGATACGCTGACCGATTTTTATTTGGGCTGCGGCGTACATGGATTCACCCTGCTCGGCATGATGGGCGAGGCGCACAAGCTCACGGCCGAAGAATCGATCTCCGTGGTCAACCGCGTGATCGGCCGCGCGCAGGGCCGTCAGGTGATCGTCGGCGTGAGCCATGCCGGGCTTGAGAATGTGCGGCGTCTCTCGCACGAGGCGATGATCGCAGGCGCCGCCGGCGTAATGGTAGCGCCGCCGCCGGGCCTCAAGGGCGACGAGGGCATCTACAATTACTATGCGCAGGTCTTCCAGGCGCTGGGTCCCGACATTCCGGTCGTCTACCAGGACTATCCGCAAACCACCGGCGTCTATCTGCCGGCCAACGTGTTCGAGCGTCTGGTCGACGACTTCAAGCAGCTCGTCATGCTGAAGCACGAGGATGCGCCGGGTCTCGCCAAGCTGACGCGCATTCGCGAGGGTGAGAAGAAGCCAGGCCGCCGCCGCGTTTCGATCCTGGTCGGCAATGGCGGCATCTACTATCCGCAGGAGATGCGGCGCGGTGCCGACGGCGCCATGACGGGCTTTGCGTGGCCGGAGATGCTGGTGCAGGTCTACGACCTCTTCGCCAAGGGCAAGCCCGAGGAGGCGGAGGATCTGTTCGACATCTATCTGCCGCTCGTGCGCCACGAGGTGCAGCCGGCCATCGGCCTCGCGCTGCGCAAGGAAGTCCTGTTCCGCCGCGGCGCGATCAAGAGCCCCAAGCAGCGCGCGCCGGGGTCGTCGCTGACCGCGACCGACAAGGCCGAACTCGATTCGTTGATCGCGCGCCTCGAAAGGCGATTGGCTGGCGCCGGCCGTTTGCCCAAGGCGGCGGAGTAGGGACATGGCCGACTACGATTTGATCGTCCGCAACGCCAAGATCGTCACCGCCGAACGCCAGACCGAGGGCGATATCGCCGTCAAGGGCGGGCAGGTCGTCGAGATCGGCCCCGACCTCAAGGGCAAGGGCACGCGCGAGATTGATGCCGGCGGCAAGTTCGTCCTGCCGGGCGGCGTCGACAGCCATTGCCACATCGAGCAGAAGTCCGGCATGGGCGTGATGTGCGCCGACGATTTCTACACCGGCACCGTCTCCGCCGCCTTCGGCGGCACCACGACCGTCATTCCCTTCGCCGCCCAGCATCGCGGCATGTCGTTGCGCCAGGTTGTGAAGGACTATCACGATGCGGCGACGCCCAAGGCGGTGATCGACTATGCCTTCCATCTGATCGTTACCGATCCGACGGAGCAGGTGCTGGGGCAGGAACTGCCGGCGCTGATCCGGGACGGCTACACGTCGTTCAAGATCTACATGACCTACGACGCGATGAAGGTCAGCGACTACCAGATCCTGGACATCCTGGCGCTGGCCCGGCGGGACGGCGCGCTGGTCATGGTGCACGCCGAAAACCACGACATGATCCAGTGGCTGGCGCATCACCTGATCGAGCAGGGCCATGGTGCGCCGAAGTTCCACGCCATCGCCCATGCGCGCGTTGCCGAGGCTGAGGCGACCAATCGGGCCATCTCGCTGGCGCGTCTGGTCGATGCGCCGCTGCTGCTGGTGCACATGTCGGAGGTCGAGGCCATCGAGACCTTGCGGCAGGCCCAGAAGAAGGGCCTGAAGATCTTTGGAGAGACCTGCCCGCAGTACATCGCACTGACCGCCGACGATATGGACAAGCCCGGCGTCGAAGGCGCCATGTGGTGCTGCAGCCCGCCGCCGCGCGATTCGGAGGCACAGGAGGCAGTCTGGGCCGCGCTGAAGGACGGCACCTTCCAGACCTTCTCGTCGGATCACGCACCGTATCAGTTCAACGCCGGCGGCAAGATCCCCAAGGGCGACAAGACGACCTTCAAGGAAATGGCCAACGGCGTGCCGGGACTGGAAATCCGCCTGCCCATCCTCTTCTCGGAGGGCGTGCAGAAGGGCCGCATCACCCTGCAGCAGTTCGTGGCGCTGACCGCGGCCAACCACGCCAAGCTCTACGGCCTCTATCCGCGCAAGGGCACCATCGCCGTTGGCTCCGACGCCGACTTCGCCATCTGGGACGCCGACAAGGATGTCACGGTCCGCTGGAAGGACCTGCACGACAATGTCGGCTACAGCCCTTACGAAGGCCGCCAGCTCAAGGGCTGGCCCATCACCGTGGTGAGCCGCGGCCGGGTCGTGGTCGAGGACGGCAAGCTCAACGCCGAGCGCGGCTCCGGGCAGTTCCTGCCCTGCGCGTCGCCCGATTCCGCCAAGCCGCAGGGCCAGACCGCGCCCGAACTGCAGGCCATGTCCCGCTTCGGCCTGAAGCCGCTGTTTTAGAGGAGAGAAGAACGTGTCCCGTCGTCTGAAGGTCTCGTCCGCCCAGCTCGGGCCGATCCATCGCGCCGACAGTCGCGCGAGCGTGGTCAAGCGCATGATGGAGATGCTGAAGGAGGCCGACAGCCGCGGCTCGAAGTTCGTGGTGTTTCCCGAGCTGGCGCTCACGACCTTCTTTCCGCGCTACTGGATGGAAGACCCCAACGAGGTCGAGAAGTACTTCGAGAGCCAGATGCCAAGCCCGGAAACGCTGCCGCTGTTCGAGCTGGCACGCTCCAAGGGCATCGGTTTCTACCTGGGCTATGCCGAGCGTACGGAGGAGGGCGGCAAGCCGCACCACTTCAATACCTCGATCCTCGTCGGGCCCGATGGCCGGCTGGTCGGCAAGTACCGCAAGGTCCATCTGCCGGGCCACGACGATCATCGTCCGAACGTGCCGTACCAGCATCTCGAGAAGAAATACTTTGAGGTCGGCGATTTCGGCTTCAACGTCTGGAAGATGTTCAAGGAAGACGTGATCGTCGGCCAGTGCATCTGCAACGACCGGCGCTGGCCCGAGACCTTCCGCGTCATGGGCCTGAAGGGCGCCGAGATGGTGGTGCTGGGCTACAACACGCCGAGCGACAATGTCTACGCGCCGCACGAGCCGCCGTATCTGCGCGTGTTCCACCACATGCTGTCGCTGCAGGCCGCGGCCTACCAGAACGGCATCTGGGTCGTGGCCACCGCCAAGGCCGGCAAGGAAGACGGCTTCTGGCTGCATGGCGGCTCCGTGATCGTGGCGCCGACCGGCGAGGTCGTCGCCAAGGGCACGACCGAGGAGGACGAGGTCATCTCCTACGACTGCGACCTCGCGCTCGGCGAGTACATCCGCAACACCACCTTCAACTTTGCCAAGCACCGCCGGCCGGAGCACTACAAGCTCATTGCCGAACGAGCCGGCGTCAAAGTGGAGCCGAGCAACTGACATGCAATACGCCGCCGCCGACGTGAACCATCACGACCGCTACAAGATCCTGACTGCCTTCGTGCTGCCGCGTCCCATCGCCTGGGTGACGACGCTTGGGCCGACCGGCATCGTCAATGCAGCACCCTTCAGCTTCTTCAATGTCTTCGCCGAAGACCCGCCGCTCTGCATGTTCGCCATCAACAAGCGGCCCGACGGGCGGATCAAGGACACCTGGACCAACATCGAGCGCACGGGCGAATTCGTCGTCAACCTGACCGACGAGCCGCTGGCGCGCGTGATGCACGATTCGAGCGGCGACTTCCCACCGAACGTCGGCGAGCCCGACTATCTCGGCCTGAAGCTCGCACCGTCGGTCGACATCAAGGTCCCGCGACTGGCCGATGCGCCGTGGTCGATGGAGTGCAAGACCTGGCAGGTCATCAACGTCAAGGACGACCGCCAGCTCGTGATCGGCGAGGGGCTGCGCTTCCACATCCGCGACGAGCTGTGGGATCCCAAGGCGATGCGCGTCCACATGGACAAGTACCATCCGGTCGGCCGCATGTTCGCCGACCGCTACTGCCGCACCGACGACCGCATGGAGTTCCCCGCCGCGCCGGTCGTGAAGGCCGAGGCGGCGGAGTAGGGGTCAGCCCCAGGCCAGCCTGGTCCGCCCGATCGCCATCGAGACGGCAGCCTGGCTGGGCTCGACGACGGGGAGGCCGACATGGCGCTGCAGCCGGTCGCGGTAGCGCGCCATGCCGGCGCAGCCCATGATCAGCACGTCGGCGCCGTCCTCGTCGCGCAATTCGGCAGCGACCTCGGCCATGCGGCTGAAGGTGCGCGCCTCGTCGCTGAGTTCGACGACGCCGAGCCCGATGGCGCGGTCGCCGGCCATGCGGTCGTTCAGCCCCATCTGTCCGACATAGCGCAGGTGGCGTGGGATCGATTTGCGCAGGATGGAGATCACGCCGAAACGCTGGCCGAGCGTTAGCGCGGTGAGGATGCCGCACTCGGCGATGCCCAGGACCGGCTTCAGCGTCAGTTCGCGGGCGGCATGCAGGCCCGGGTCGGAATAGCAGGCGATGACGAAGGCCGAGCAGTCGTTGTCGCGCTTCCTGACCATCGCACCGATCGGGCCGACGACCTGTTCGGCATGCGCCTGGCTTTCGATGCCGGGCGGACCCTCCTTCAGGGTGACGCACTCGATGACGGGGCCGCCATTGATGCGCAACAGGTCCATCGCGACATCGATGCCTTTGGTCACGGCTTCGGTGGAGTTCGGGTTGATGACCAGGATACGGTCGGGTTTCGGCTCGGGCATGTCGCCGAAGATGGCCTCTAAATTGCTATTCAACAATGGCTGATCTAACGTCGCGGCCTGGGGAAAATGGGCCGGAAATGGCCCGAGGAAAAGGGAAGGAAGGCTTCAAATGTTGCATCGCCGTCTGGTCGCGTTCACCGTTGCTGCGCTGATCGCTGCAAGCCCTGCGCTGGCGCAGGACAAGAAGCCGCCGCTGCGCACCGGCGTCGACGGAACCTTCGCCCCGCACGCCATGCCCAAGCTGGGCGGCGGCGTCGAAGGGTTCCAGATCGACCTGTTCAACGAGGTCGCCCGGCGCATGAAGCGCGAGATCGTCATCGACGCCGTGAGCTTCTCGACCCTGATCCCGGGCATGCAGGCCGGCCGCTACGACTTCATCGCCGCGCCGACCACCGTGACCAAGGAGCGGGCCGAGAACATGCTGTTCACGGCGGGCTACATCTGGACCTCCTTCCAGTTCGGCATCAAGAAGGGCAGCGCGCCGATCAAGGGCTGGGAAGACCTCAAGGGCAAGGCCGTCGCCGTCAACAAGGGTACGCCCTACGAGAAGCTCGCCAAGGAGATGGGCGAGAAGCACGGCTTCACCGTGCAGGTCTACGACACCCAGCCGGACGCCACGCAGGCCGTGCTGTCGGGCCGCGCCTACGCCACCCTGGGCGGCAACACCACGATCGTCTATGCCGCGTCGAAGAACCCGCAGTTCATTGCCGACCTCGAACTCAAGGAGACGCGCGCACACTGGGCAGCGCCCGTGCCGAAGAACAATCCGCAGCTGCGCGCCGAGCTTCAGGATGCACTCGATTGCATGAAGAAGGACGGCACCATCGCCAAGCTGGCCGAGAAGTGGTTCGGCAAGAAGCCCGAGGCCGACGATCTCGCCGTGGTGATCACGCCGGGCTACGGCGTGCCGGGCATGCCGGGCTACGATCCGACGCCGCACGAACTGAAGTGCGGCGGCTGATCCGAGCCGATGGCGCAAAAGCACATCGTGGAGGCCCGTGGCATCCACAAACATTTCGGCCCCCTTCATGTCCTGAAGGGGGTCGATCTCCAGGTGGATGAACGCGAGCTGGTGTTCGTCATCGGACCGTCGGGCTCGGGCAAGTCGACTTTGCTCCGCTGCCTCAACAGGCTGGAGGAACCTTCCTCCGGTTCGGTGGTGGTCGACGGCATCGACATGCTCGACCCCAGGACCGATATCAACCATGCCCGCCAGCGGATCGGCATGGTTTTCCAATCGTTCAATCTCTATCCACACATGACGGCGCTGGGCAATGTCACGCTGGCGTTGCGCAAGGTGGCGGGCAAGAGCCGCACCGAAGCCGATGCGCTCGCCAGCCAGGCGCTGGAGCGGGTCGGGCTCGCCGACCGTGCCGACCATACGCCGGGACAGCTTTCCGGCGGCCAGCAGCAGCGGGTCGCCATCGCGCGCTCCATCGCGCTGGAGCCGCGGGTCATGCTGTTCGACGAGCCGACCAGCGCGCTCGATCCTGAACTGGTGGGCTCGGTGCTGGAGGTCATGCGGTCGTTGCGCGAGACGGGCATGACCATGATCGTCGTCAGCCACGAGATGGGCTTTGCCCGCAACGCCGCCGATCGCGTGGTGTTCATGGACGACGGCCTGATCGTGGAGCAGGGGCCGCCGGCCGCCATCTTCGAGAGCCCGACCCACGAGCGCACGCGGGCGTTCATCGGGCAGATCCAGAGACACTGATGAGTGGTTGGGACCGTTTCGTCGAGACCTTCTTCAACGCGAAGGTCATGGCGAAGTATCTGCCGGACATCCTGTCGGGAATGGTGGTCACGATCGAGCTTGCGCTACTGATCGTCGTCACCGGCCTCGCGGCGGGCCTGGCGCTTGCGCTGTTGCGTTCGCTCGGCATCCGGCCGCTGAACTGGCTGATCATCTTCATCGTCGACCTGTTCCGCTCGCTGCCGCCGCTGGTGATCATCGTCCTGATGTATTTCGGGCTGCCCTATGCCGGGCCGTCGCCGTCGGGCTTCGTCTCGACCTGGCTGTCGCTCGCTCTAGTGCTGATGGCCTTCTCCGAGGAGATCTTCTGGGCCGGCATCACGTCGATCCATCGCGGCCAGTGGGAGGCCTCGCGCTCGACCGGGCTGTCCTACGGCCAGACCCTGTTCAACGTGATCCTGCCGCAGGCCTTTCGCCTCACGATCCCGCCGCTCACCAACCGCACCATCGCCATCACCAAGGGCACGGCGCTGGGCACGGTCGTGGCCGTTACCGAGATCCTGGGGCAGGCGAGTTCGGCCGTGTCGAATTCCTACAATCCGTCGCCGCTGATGATGGGAGCCGCGGCCTATATCGTGCTGTTCTTCCCGGTGGTCGTTGCCGCCCGCTGGATCGAAACCAAGTTCGCCTGGAAGCGGTGAGGGCGACGCGATGATCCAGACCTTCTTCAATCCCGAGATCATCGTCGCGGCCTGGCCGATCGTGATGTCGGGCCTGTGGAACACGATCCTCCTGTCGCTGATCGTGGTGCCGCTCGGCTTGCTGGGCGGGCTGATCCTGGCGCTGCTGGCGTCGATCCGCCATCCGCTGGTGCGCTGGCCGCTGATGGCCTGGGTCGATTTCTTCCGCGCCTTCCCGCCGCTGGTGCTGCTGGTTCTGCTGTTCGCCGGCCTGCCTTTTGCAGGGCTGGAACTGGGCGGCTTTGCCTGCGTGGCCATCGCCTTCTTCCTCAACACCGGCTCCTACTACGGCGAGATCTTCCGTGCCGGCATCGATTCCGTACCCGCCGGCCAGGTCGAAGCGGCGCGCTCGACGGGCCTCAGCCGCATGCAGGCGATGCGCTACGTCGTGCTGCCCCAGGCCGTGCGCAACGTGCTGCCCGACCTGCTGTCCAACACCCTGGAGGTGGTGAAGCTCACCTCGCTGGGCAGCGTGGTCGCCGTGCCGGAACTGCTCTACGAGGCGCGGCAGGCGCAGAGCGTCACCTACAATCCGACACCCATCGTCATGGCGGCGGTGATCTACTTCCTGATCCTGTGGCCGGTGGTCCGGCTGCTCAGCCGCCTGGAGAACCGCGCGCTGGCGGGTCGCCGCTAGCTCTTCGCGGCGACGCAGCCGGTGTAGGTCATCGTCTTGCCTTCTTCGACGAAGGCGGTGTCGCCCTTGCTCCAGAACACGAAGGATTCGTCGGCGTTGGCGTAGCGAATGCCCGAGCCCGAGAGGGTTTGCGGCAGGCTGAGCTTCCGACCATCGCTCAACGAGACGTCGACGCGGCCGCCAGGGATCGGCTGGCCGTTCGGCGCCGTACGTGTGGGGCCATTGAAATACGCTCCGGCGATCGTCTTGTTCTGCTCGCAGAGATAGTGCGCCGTGGCGACCGGCTTCGCAGTGGTCGGCACGGCCGCGGGGCCTGGCGTAGGAGCGTGGGCGCAGGCACCGATACTCATGAGCACGAAGAGGAAGGTGAGCCAGGGCTGCATTGTCGTCTCCTGCATTAATCCGCGTTTGTAGAAGAGTTACCCGTTTTGCACTCTAGGGCCGAGCCGGGCCGCCATCGGGAAATGCGATAAGCGTGGATCCGGTGTTCATCGCCTACATGTTCATGGCTGTTGCCATGGCCCTGAACTTCAATGGGGGTGTGGATAATGGTCTACCGTGTGATCAGAAGTGACACTAGGTTGATGAACCGAGCCGATTTCAAGACCGGCCCGATCAACCGCAATCCCCTGGAGAACTGACGGCCTTCATCATCGAGCGTCTTTTGCATACGGCCACCTACCTGGCGAACCAGCGCCACGAAGTCGGTGTCACTCTTCATGATCGTATCACCGGTTGTGATCGACGTTTGCCTATATGTACTGGTGGTAGTGATATTGCTTCTATGGGAATACTGCTTCGTATCCGGACGGGCGCGGACAAGAGCCCGCAGTGTTAGCCTGGTGAGGTGTCGGATGGGAGAGGAAGTAAAATTTGAAATTCGAGCCACTGCGGAGCTCAAGGCGGAGATACCTGCAGATGTTCAGCGAGACGTAGTCGGGTTTGCTCAAAGAGTATTTGGGCCCATTGCTGAGTTGGGTGATCTTCTTTCCGATCGAGTTCGCCTTCTTCGCTTGCGGCAAGCCATGTCCGTATTGAAGCAAGCCAAGGAGATGTGCGCTGAGGCGGGGATAGAACCCAAGCGAATTCCATTGAATGTCCTTGTTCCTCTTTTGGAGAGGGCCTCCTTGGAAGGTGATGAGTCTGATAGCCTAAGGAGCGCTTGGGCCGCTCTGTTGGCGAACGCTGCAAAGTCTCCCGAGAAGAAATACGCAAAGTATGTTTCAATATTGGAGGAGATCGATTTTTCCGAAGCGCAGTTGCTGTCGGAGCTAAAGACGACAACGTCGCGTCACGAACTCTTCAAGCCGGATAGCATTCGAGAATTGGTAAATAGAGAACAGGAAGTTGCGTCGGTGGCAGCTGAAGTTCAAAGAGTTGAGGACCTGCGCCGCCCTGGACGACTCGGATATCATTGGCACGAAGACGACATACCGAATACGAATGAGTTCAGTTTTGCGGACCTAGACGAGGTTGTACCCTTATTGCATCTGCACAGTCTGAGCTTGATAAAACTCACTGTTGGTTCCTTTCTTGCGGAAAGTGGCAGCGTGAATAAGCGAATTTTCTACCTCTATAGCGATTTGACGCCACTAGGATTTGATTTTGTTGCGGCATGTGAAAAGCCAGAAGGCTAACGCAACCACAGAGCTCAGCTGCGCGGCTCACATAGGTGGCTTTCGATGGAATTGTTCACGCCGATTATCGCGCAAGAGAAGCTCCACCCTAACTTTCTGGCTATCATCGCCCCGACAGCGGCGGGGGTGCGCAAAGTCCTCAGCAATTGGGCCGAAGGCTTCATAGATCGAGACGGCAAGTTCGTTCTCGAGTTCCAGACGACTTTCAACTCGTCATTCCGGGAATTGTACCTCTTCGCAGTGCTCAAGTATCTAAAGATCAGTGTCGATTTCTCTCAGACTGCTCCTGACTTCATAAGCAGAAACAAACCAATCGCAATCGAAGCGGCAATAGCAAGCCATGCGCAAGACGATGTGCCTGAATGGAAGAAGACAATAGAAGGAATAGTGGGATTGGAGATCGGTGCGGCATATACGCAAGCAATTATTCGGCTTTCAAATGCCATCCTGGGAAAGGTTAAGGCTTATCGGACAAAGTACGCGAACTTGTCCCACATGCACGGCCGATCGTACATCATCGCCGTTTCGAACTTTGGTACACAAGATTTTAATCTGCTCGGCGACGTGCCGATGCAGAGGCTTATCTATGATGTCTGGGAGGAACAGAGCGTCGTCAAACCAAACGGTGCCAGGGTACCCGTGGGGCTGTTTAGAACGCCTGCCCTCGCAGACGTAGGTGGGATTCTATTTTCGTCTGTGGCGACATTTGGAAAAGTGCGAGCCCTCGGAGACGATGATGGTAAGTTCATTTTTAATGCCATTCGCATTCGAAATAACGTCGAACCTATTAATGTTGTCGAATCAAAGGAAAACTATAGAGAGTCTCTCGCGGATGGTCTGCGCCTCTTTCTCAATCCGTTCGCGACTTCTCCTGTTGATCCAAGTCTCTTTGACGACGACGGCATTCGACGGTTCATGATTGATCAAGACGGCAGTTTGGTTGCGACGTGTCATCCGGAGGGCGACCTTTGCATGCGACAGATCATTCGGGTCAATGAACCTTAGCATTGGGAAGCGCATAGGCATGAGTTGCCAGGCTGCAATTCGACAGATTGCGGCTGTGGAGCCAAGAAAGTACTCTCTCTGCTAGACGCCGAAGAGCGCCTGCTAGGGGAGGCAACAATGCACATTATTGCTCGTGCCGTCGCGACATGCTTGATCGCGTTTGCCTTCATCCAGCACACCGCAGCACAAACCAACTGGCCCGAAAAACCCGTGAAGCTGGTGGTCGGCTTCACCGCCGGCAGCGCCACCGACGTCACCGCGCGCCTGTTCGCGCAGAAATTCACCGAAGCCTGGGGCCAGCCGGTGGTGGTCGAGAACATTGCCGGTAATTCCGGCGCCATCGGCGTCGATCGCGTCGCCAAGGCGGCGCCCGACGGCTACACGCTGATGTGGTCGGGCAATGCCGCCATCACCATCCTGCCCAGCATGCAGGCACTGCCTTTCGATCCCCTGAAGGACCTGACGCCGATCTCGACCTCGCTGGTCATGCCGTCGGTCTTCGTGGTGAACAACGATCTGCCGGTGAAGTCAATTGCCGATCTGATCGCCTATGCCAAGGCCAACCCCGGCAAGCTCTCCTACGGCACGCCGGGCGTCGGTACGCCGCAGCATATCGCGGGCGAACTGTTCGCCCATCTCGCCGGGATCAAGATGGAGCATATCCCCTACCGCGGCGCCAACCTCACCGACGTGATGAGCGGTGTCGTGCCGGTGGGCATTCAGAACGCAGGTGCCGCCATGCCGCTGGTGCGCGACGGCCGGGTGCGCGGCATTGCCGTCACGTCACTGAAGCGCACCGCTTCGGCACCCGATCTGCCGACCTTGGCGGAGCAGGGCTTTCCGGGATTCGAGGCGACGTCGTGGTTCGCGCTGATGGGACCGGCCGGACTGCCCAAGCCCATCGTCGACAAGGTGCGGGCGGAATCGCTGAAGGCGCTGGCCGATCCGGAACTGAAGAAGAAGATTGCCGCGATGGGTCTCGACCTGGTCGGCAGCACGCCCGAGGAGACCCGCGCGGCCATCGCGGCCGACATCCCGAAGTGGGCCAAGGTGATCAAGGACGCGGGCATCAAGCCGGGCCAGTAGACAGTACGGCTGGCCGGCTCCGGCCGCGAGGAGTAGGATTGTACGATCGCAAGGGGATCGTGCATGTCGGGCAGATCCATCCTCATGGCTGTTGCACTCAGCCTCTGGTTTCTCATCTCGGTGGTCGTCTTTGCGACCGTGGCCTATGTCGGCTTTATTGGCGTGGGCGTCGTCGGCCTCTTGATGTGGGTCATCTGGACGCTGGTCGAGTTCGATACCGACGCTCCCATGGAAAGCGAGCTTTCGGCCGGCCTTCTGGCCCGTCAGGTCCAGGCGAAGGCGGGGCGGTCGAGCAACGAACATCCGTCTTCGTTGGACGAACGGCTGCTCGCCACACAATCCGTACGCCTCTACCGCAATCTCGGGGCGGCGCTGATGGTGGTCGGTTTCGGCGGGTTCCTGCTTTTCCAGGTCTGACCCTCACTCGATCACTACTCGCCGATCACCATTCCTCGATCATCTGACCGTTGGGCAGGATGGTGACCTTCTTGGGCACGCCCTGCGGGCGTGTCGGCACGGCATCGCGCGTGACGTCGGCCTTCCACGAACCGTCCGGCCGCTGCTGGAGCCGCTGGACCTTGTAGTCCTGGCTCTGGATGCGGTCGCGCGTCATGGATTGTGTATTGGGATAGGGCGCCGGGGGGGCCATCACGGGCGCGGGCGGCGGGGTCGGGGGCGGCGGCAGGGCGCCGGGCGACATCGTTTCGGGCATTCGACCGGCATTGCCGGCCGAACCTGGTGGGAGCTGGGCAAAAGCGGTCCCCGCGGCCACGACCATCGCCACCAGAGTGGCGGACATTGGAATGAGGCGCATGGGACATCATATGGGACGTCCCGGCCGCTTCGCCAGAGGCGCGAAAACGGGGCACCCCACCGGAGTGGGGCGCCCCGCCATCCGCGGGCAGCGAGTGTGTGGCGCCTACTGCTCGCGAATCTTGCCGGTCGAGTCGACCATCACCGCGACCTCGGCATTGTTCTTCATCGCCGTGCCGCTCCAGTTGCCGGCATTGTCGCGCTTGAGCTTCTTCACGCCGGTATAACCCTTGGCTTCGAGCGCGGCCTTGGCCGCCGCCTCGCCGGCTACCGGCTTGGTGGCCGGCGTGCCGCTTCCGGGCATGGTCGTCGTGCCGCCCGGCGCGCTCGGCGCGGTACCGGGCTGCGTCGTCGTCTGGGCGTAGGCGGCGCTGCCGATGCCAGCGGCTGCGATCAGGGCGAGCGTGGCGAAAGTGGTCCGCATGTTGATCGTCCTCCTTCGAGGGTTGATAGGGGTAGGTGGGCTGCCCGGACTCAACGTCGTCGCGCGCGCAGGTGTTGCATCGAAAATCGCCGGCGACGAATGAAGCGCGACCCGTGCTAGGAGAGTGTTCGACGGCGCACTGCACGATGGCGCCACGACGGCGCACTGTACGACGGAGGACGAACGACATGGCGAAGGCGGCAATGACTGTGATCCGTGGCGGCCGCGTGCTCGATATCAAACGTCACGCGGCGCCCAAGGCCGACATCCTGGTGAAGGGCGATACGATCGTCGAAATCGGCAGACCCGGTCTTTCCGCACCGCCCGCGGCAACGATGCTCGATGCGCGCGACCGATTGCTGCAGCCGGGATTGATCAACGGCCATACGCACAGCCATGGCAATCTCGCCAAGGGCATGATGGACCGCATCACGCTCGAACTGCTGCTGACGGCCAGTCCCTATATGAGCGGTGCGCGCACGCTGGAGGACAAATATCTGTCGAGCCTGATCGGCGCTGCCGAGATGGTCCTGAAGGGATGCACCGCTGCCTACGATCTCGCGGCCGAGTTTCCGATGCCGACGGCCGAAGGGCTCGCGGCGATCGGCCAGGCCTATGCCGATATCGGCATGCGCGCGACCCTGGCGCCGATGGTGGCCGACACCAGTTTCTTCGAGGCCATTCCCGGCCTGATGGATCGCCTGTCGCCGTCGCTGCGGAAGGAGGTCGAGCGCTATCGCCTGGCGCCCTATAAGGCGAGCGTGGCGCAGATGAAGAAGGCGCTGCACGGCTGGAAGCTCGCATCGAAGGGCGTGCAGCTCGCCGTGGCGCCCACCATCCCGCATCACTGCAGCCGCGAATTCCTGCTGGCCTGCCTGAAACTCTCGAAGGACTACGGCACGGGCCTGCACAGCCATGTGGCGGAGTCCAAGGTGCAGGTGATCGCGGGTTACCAGCTCTACGGCCGTTCGCTCGCCGCCTACATGGATTCGCTGGGCCTCGTCGGACCCGACTTCACCGTCGCGCATGGCGTGTGGCTCGACGGCGACGACATGAAGCTGCTCGGCGATCGCGGCGCCTCGGTCTCGCACAATCCCGGCTCCAACATGCTGCTGGGCAACGGCATCGCCGACATGCGCGGCATGCTCGATGCCAAGGTGAACGTAGGCATCGGCACCGACGGCGCGAGCTGCTCGGACAATCAGAACATGTACGAGAACATGCGGCTCGCCTCCATGGTCTCCAAGGTGCAGGGGCCGGATCGGCAGAACTGGATCTCGACGGAGGAAGTGCTCGAAGCCGCGACCGCGGGCAGCGCGCGCGCTCTGGGGCTGGGCGACCGCATCGGCAAGCTCGAAGCCGGCTACAAGGCCGACATCGTGTTCCTGGATCTCGGCCACGTGAACTGGATCCCGTTCAACGATCCGACCAACCAGATCGTGCATACCGAGGACGGCTCGGCCGTGCATTCGGTGATGATCGGCGGGCGCATGGTAGTCGAGAACCACAAGCTTCTCACCGTCGACCTGGCGCAGATTGCCAGGAAGGCCGAGAAGACGCGCGAGCGGCTTGCCAAGGGCCGCGCGCCGGTGAAGGCGCTCTACGACAGGCTGGAGAAGGTCGTGGGGACGTTCTGTCCGGGCCTGGCCAAGCAGCCTCTACACATCGACCGCTACGCCGGCGGCCACCATCACGGCCATGCGCATTAGGCGCGATACTCTTCCCAGCCTCTGCGCCGATAGCCGTAGCGCACGAGGCCGACCGCGACGATGCCGTTCAGGGCGAAGGCGCCGATCACGATGGCGAGCATTGTGATCAAGCCCGGCAGGGAGGAATCGAACAGATAGACGGAGAAGGCGAGGCCGACGATGGCGCCTACGGCGATGCCCGCCATCATGAGCAGCATCACGATGGCCAGAGAGTAGAGCCGGTTCGCCACGAGGTAGAGCGGGCCGCCCAGCGCGCCCCAGAAATACGCTCTCCGATTGAGGACGCGCACTTCGTCCGTAGCGGGATTGTCCAGTCGATAGCTTTTCAGCACGCAGTCACTTCCGGCAGTCGAGAGCGCGACGCTAGCATGGGTAGTAAAGAGAAGCCAACAATGCGACCTCAGGCTGCCGTCACGCCGATGAGGGAATCGTGCAGCCAGAACATGAGGAAATAGGCGGCCGTCCCGAGCGCGACCACGAGCGCGTCGTTGCCCGACCAGCCGACCTGTGGAGCACCGACGTCACCCCGCCGCTTCAGCGAAATGCGGTCGTAGACTGCCCAGGCCAGCAGTCCGCCGAATAGCAGGATCGAACCGAGATCGCCGTTCACCAGCAGGTGCGACAGCGCCCAGGCCTTCACGGCGACCAGCATGGGATGGCGCAGCAGGGACTTGATGCGGCTGGGCGGCGAGTAGGTGGCGACCAGCGCCACGAAGGCGAACCACAGGAGGAACAGGGCGATTGGATGGAAGATCGCACGTGGCGGGTTCCAGACCTGGATGTAGCCCGAGCCGCGATAGGCGCCGAAGCCCACCACGATCAGCACCAGGCCCGCCAGCGAGACCAGCGAATAAAGGCCCTTGTAGGGACCTTCGCCCAACCGTCCGATCAAAGCGGCCCGGGAGTTGCGCAGGGTGCCGAACGTGTGGGCGCCGAGGAAGAGTGCGAGACCGAGAACGAGCCATACCATGCCGCTGTCTTAGCACGGCTCGCCCGTGGAGGCTGAGTGCCTCCTGCTATTGCGACATCTGCGTGACGAGCCCGGTCGAATCGACCGAAACGGCGACTTCCTCGTTGTTCTTGGTCGCTCGTGCCCGCCAGCTGCCGTCGTTCTGACGCTTCAGATCCTTGATGTTGGTATAGCCGCTGGCTTCGATCTGGGCCTGCGCCGAGGTGGCGCTTTGCGCCGTGCCAGGCATGCCGGCCGGCGGCACCGACGGCGTCGTCGCCGTGCCGGGCGACGTGGGTGGCGTGCCTGTTTGCGCCATCACCAGAGAAGTGGAGGCCAGAAGGGCCGCGGCCGCCAATAGGACAGGTTTCATGGAAGGCACACTCCATATTACTGATGCCTCTCAATAATGCGGGGCGCCTCCCAACGTTGCATGCGGCCTCAGCCAAGATCCTCGGTCGATGCCTTGAAGGCGTAGCCGGGATCGCATCCCATGACCTTCCGGAAGGTCTCGTCGACCAGACGGGCAATGGCGGCGGGCTGGTTACCGCCCGTTCCGACCGTGGCGAAGGCATTGGCATCCCAATCGACCAGCGCGAGGTCGAGATCGTGCAGGGTCTCGAGCGCGCCGCTCAATTCGAGACGGCTGAGCGGATCGTCGGCGTAGGGGTAGGGCGCCAGGTTGATGGTTTCCGCCATGACCTGGATGGAGACATCCATGCCTTCGGCATTCACCGCTTCGAGAGTGCAGCAGAGCATGCCGCCTTCGTTCTTTTCACTGTAGATGTCGCCTATCGCGGTGGCGATTGCCGCCGCCTGACCCTCGCTCATCGTCTCTTTCCTTATCCTTAATAGTCATGGCCGGAGGGGCGCCTCAGCCTGAAAATGCCCCGCCGTCTCCATGATTCAGCCGCAGACGGGGGCAACTGTGTCAGGCGTAGCGCGTTCCATTTCGACGGTCGAGGGGGCCGTTGAGGGGTATCGTGAAAATTTCGCTAGTGCTCATATCGTCAGCTCTCGCACTGACAGTTCTTCCCGCCGCGGCTCAGCAAATCGCCGCTGCGAAGGCGGATTGCGCCGCCGATGAACCCGATCCCGTCCAGATCAGTTGGGATGCACCGTGCGAGCAGGGAAACTGGCTGTTCGAGCCGGGGGTGGGTTGCCGCATGTGGGACTGGCATCCCGACCTCGACGACAAAGCGAGCTGGACCGGCTCCTGCCGCGGTGTCTTGAAGGAAGGGGCGGGCGTCGTGCAATGGACGGAGCACGGCCAGCTCATCGACCGCTTCGAGGGAACGTACCGCAACGGCCGTCGCGAGGGTGTCGGGCGCTATAGCTGGACGCCGACCGATTGGTTCGAGGGGACCTACGCCAACGACGTTCCCAACGGTCCCGGCACGGTGAAGCTGGGCGGCGTCACTCTCTCGGGCAACTGGCGCAACGGTTGTCTGGCCGTGGACGACAAGGTCGTCGCCATCGGTGTTTCCCGCGCAAGCTGCGAGGACATTCCTCGGGAAACGGCCAACCTGAAGAAATAGGCCGGCCGACAGGTCGTCAGCCCAAGCCGAATCAGCCCAAGCCGAAATAGTGCATCCCCATGCCGATCAGTCCGGCGGCGACGATCGGGTAGGCGGGGTTTATCTTGGTTCGCCACAGCAACAGGAAGACCGCGAGGCCGATGGCGCCGTAGAAGATATCGGTGATGGCGCCGATGCCCATGATGATCGCGCCGGCCAGCACCAGCCCGACGGCGACGGAGCCGAGGCCCGTCTGGATCGCCGGCCGCCAGCGCCAGGTGGCAAGGTGCGTCCAAAGACGGCCCACCGCGAAGGTGAGCAGACCCGTCGGCAGGAAGAACGCCACCAGGGCGACGATCGCCCCCGGGATGTGTCCCACCACGGCGCCGATCGACGCCACCATCATCATGTTGGGGCCGGGCGAGAGCTGGCCCAGGCTGTAGAAATGCAGAAGCTCGGGGAAGGTCACCCAGTGGTAGGTGTTGACCGTGAGTTCCTTCAGTTCGGGGAAGGCCGCCATGCCGCCGCCGATGGTCAGCAGCGACAGGTAGGAGAAGACGACGGTAAGGTCCCAGAGCTGTTTCATCGCGGGGTCTTGTCCCGAGGCCGATGCCACCAGATCGCGACCGCACCGGCCACGAGCAGCGCGACGGGAACGGATACCTTGAAGAAGGCCACCGCGGCGGCCGTTGCGGCAACGAACAGATAGTCGGCCGGCGTCTTCAGCACCTTGGCGCCGAGCTGCACCATTACTACCAGGATCAGGCCGACCGCACCGGCGGCGATCCCGTGCAGGAAGGCTTTCGACCAGGGATCGTCGCCGCCGATGCCGTAGGCGAAGGCCGCGCCCGTCATCAGGACCGCGCCCGGCAGGCACATGCCCAGCGTGGCGACCAGCGCGCCCATGCCGCCGCGCAGCCGGTCGCCGACCAGGATCGACATGTTCGTGGCGTTGAGGCCGGGCAGGGTCTGGCTGATCGACAGCAGCTCAACGAAGGTGACGTCGTCGAGCCAGCGTTGGCGGATGACCAGGCCGGTGCGCAGGTAGGCGACCACGCCGCCGCCCAGGCTGGTGGCACCCATCACCAGGAAGACCCAGAAGAGCTTTCCCAGCGACGGCGGAGCTGCAACTTGAGGGGCGGCGCTCATTCGTGGGCTTGAGGCGGGTTGCCCTTGAGGCGATAGACGGCGCCGGTCTTGGTGGTGGTGAGGGCGAGCCAGTCGCCGGCGACCTGCTGCAGTTCCAGGAAGAACCGCTCGCAATGGTTCAGCGCCTTGTGGCTGATGTCGTCGGGGCCGGCGAAGCGGAGCTGGAAAGCGAACTCGCCGACGAAGGCATGGTGGTCGCCGCGCGAGCGCCACAGGCCGAGATTGGCCGTAGCGGCCGTGCGGTGTCCGAAGTCCAGCGTGCAGATGTCCTGCAGCAGTTCCTCGACGATGGTCTGGTTGACCAGCGAGACGTCGTCGGGCCCGTCGCACGAGATCGACGACAGCGCCGGGAAGATCTTGGCAAGCTCGGGCAGCGACATGTGGCCGAGCGACGACATGACGATGCGTGCCGCCTCCGGAGCCTGGCTCAGGCCGAACTCGACATTGTGCGAGAGCAGCCGCCGCAGCCCGCCGATCTTCTCCTTGAGCGGCATGACTTCGAGCTTGAACTTGATCTTGTACTTGCCGTCGATCTTCGGCCGCACGTCCAGCGCCTGGGCCTTGGCCATGTCGTCGCTGCGGTACTTGAAGACGATCTCGGGATCGCCGATGGCGAAACCGTCCTCGTAGGCGATGCGCCGGCGGACGATGAAGGCATTGTTGTAGAGGTGGTAGCCGCCGGTATCGAGGAACAGGACCTCGCGCACCTCGGGCCTCTGCATGAACTTGGGCGTATGCTGGAAGCCGACGCCGGTCGTCTCGGCGGCGCGCTGTACGAGGGCTGCGAATTCCTTGAAGACGCGTGCGGAAGTGAAACGGTCAGGCTTTAGGATCAACTTGCACTGCAGATAGCCTATCTCGTCGCAGCGGCGTCCGTCCGCGTAGGTGCTCGCCTGACGCTCGCCCAGCCAGGTCGCGATCTGGCCGTCTACATGATTGTGATGCATTCCTGCTCCCCTGGTGCAGGGTATCGTGCGTTCACTGTCCTGTCATCTGTGCAGCGTTGGGTTGGTCGGCCCGGCCGAACGTTTCGACCTTTCCGTCGGTGAAGCAGACGTAATAGCGGTCCGACATGGTCCAGGGCGTGCGCTGCCAGAAGTCCTTGAGGACGGTGTAGTAGGAGCATTCCTTGCCGGGCGAGTAGGCCGAACTTTCCGACGGGCCCAGGACGGCCTGGACCTGGTCGCGGCTCATCCCGGCATGCAGCCGCTCGACATTGTCGCCGTGTACGCAGGCGCCCAGTAAAGCCGCGAGCAGCACGGCGGAAAGCGGAGCGATGTAGGGCTTCATCTCCTTCTCCATATGCGATCATCCATAAGCGATTAGTCAGGTTTGGTCTGGCCGCCAACAATTGTCGGGCAGGTGGATGGCTGGCGCAATTCCAGACGATGCGCTAGGTCGGAAGGATGCAAGATCAGACCAGATTTGTCGCGCCGGGCATTGCTGCCTCGCTGAGCGGCGCCACTGCCGGCATGCCCGATACCCCCATTTCGGAAGTGGCGATGTCGGTCTTTGGCGATCCCGATGTCGTGCCGTTGTGGTTTGGCGAAAGCGATCTCGTGACACCCGATTTCGTGCGCGATGCTGCGGCCAAGGGGCTGCAGGCCGGCGAGACGTTCTATACGTGGCAGCGCGGTATCCCCGAACTGCGGGCGGCACTCGCGGCCTACACGGAGCGGCTCTATCGCATCAAGTGCCCGGCCGACCGCATCACGGTGACGACGGGCGGCATGCAGGCCATCCTGCTCACCTGCCAGCTCCTGCTCGATCCTCGTGACAACGTTGTGATCGTCTCGCCGATCTGGCCGAACATCACCTCCGCCACCAAGCTGGTGGGCGGCGAGCCCAGGTATGTCGCGCTGGACCGCACGCCGACTGGCGGCTGGAAGCTCGACCTCCAGAAGGTCTTCGATGCCGTCGACGCCCGCACGCGCGCGATCTTCGTCAATTCGCCGGGCAATCCGACGGGCTGGACGATGACGGCGGACGAGCAGCGCGCGCTTCTCGATTTCGCGAAGAAGCGTGGCCTCTGGATCATGGCCGACGAGGTCTATGCGCGGCTGATCTACAGCAAGCGGCCGGACGGGCGGCAGATCGCTCCGTCATTTCTCGAACAGGCGGGGCCGGACGATCCGCTGATCGTGCTCAACAGCTTCTCCAAGCCCTGGGCGATGACCGGCTGGCGGCTGGGCTGGCTCACGCATCCCGCGCAGCTCGGCGACCAGTTCGCCAAGCTGGTCCAGATCAACACCTCCGGCATACCGGGCTTCCTGCAGCGCGGCGGCATCGCGGCGGTCGAGAAGGGCGACGCCTTCGTCGCCGAGATGGTCGAACGCTGCCGGGCCGGTGGCGAGCTGGTGTTCCAGCGGCTGTCGGCCTTGCCGCAGGTGACGATCTCGCGGCCGGAGGCGGCCTTCTATGCCTTCTTCTCGGTCGACGGCGTGACGGATACGCTCGCCTTCTGCAAGACGCTGGCCAAGAAGTACAAGGTCGGCCTCGCACCGGGTGAAGCGTTCGGGCCGGGCGGCCAGGGCAACATACGCCTCTGCTTCGCGTCCAGCGCGGAGCGGCTCAGCAAGGGCCTGGATCGCATCGAAGCGGCGATCAAGGCAGCATGATGCCGGCATGGCGAATATTCCTTCCATCGAGGTCCAGCACCTCCGCAAGGTGTATGGCGAGGTCGTCGCCGTCGACGATCTGACCTTCTCCGTGCCGCGCGGCACGGTGCTCGGTCTGCTGGGCGGCAACGGCGCCGGCAAGACGACGACGATCGCGATGCTGCTGGGCCTGCTCGAACCGACGGCCGGCAGCATCAATATCCTCGGCATCGACATGCTGAAGCGCCGCTACGCCGCGCTGCCGCGCATGAACTTCTCATCGCCCTACGTCGACCTGCCGCATCGGCTGACCGTGCGGCAGAACCTGATGTTCTACGGCGGCCTCTACGGTGTGAAGGACCTCAAGGCACGGATCGTCGAGGTGGCGCGCCAGATGCAGGTCGAGCCGTTCCTCGACCGTCAGGCGGGCAAGCTGTCGGCCGGGCAGAAGACGCGCGTGGCGCTGGCCAAGGCGCTGATCAACAGGCCTGACGTGCTGCTGCTCGACGAGCCGACGGCGTCGCTCGATCCGGACACGGCCGACTGGGTGCGCGGCTATCTCGAGGAGTATCAGCACGAGACGAACGCCACGATCCTGCTAGCCTCGCACAACATGGGCGAAGTCGAGCGGCTCTGCGACGACGTGATCCTGCTGCAGTCGGGCAAGGTCTTCGAGCGCGGCAGCCCGCGCGAGCTGATCGAGCGGTTCGGTCGCGAGGACATGGAGGAGGTGTTCCTCGACATGGCGCGCGGCCGTGGCCGTGGGCTCGACGCCCTGAAGAAGCCGGGAGGAACGCCATGAGCGGTTCGCTGCGCCGGATCTTTGCCCTGGTCATGCGCCACATCCATCTGTGGAGCGGATCGGTGATGCGCATCGTCGACTCGATCTACTGGCCGGCTGTCCAGATGGTCATGTGGGGCTTCCTGACTCGGTTCCTGGCCAACCAGACTTCGTATGTCGGCCATGCCGCCGGCGTGCTGCTGGCGGGCCTGCTGCTGTGGGAACTCGTAGTGCGCGGCAACCTCTCGCTCAGCATCGCCTTCCTGGAGGAGATGTGGTCGCGCAATCTCGGCCATCTCTTCGTCAGTCCCATTCGGTCGTGGGAGATGGCGGCGGGCATCGTGATCGTGGCGCTGCTGCGCACGTTGCTCGGCATGGTGCCGGTGTCGCTGCTGGCCTGGGCCTTCTTCGGCTACTCGATCTACACGCTTGGCCTGCCGTTGATCGCCTTCTTCGTGATCCTGCAGATGTTCTCGTGGTCGATCGGGCTCGCCATGTCGGGGCTGGTGATGAGGGTTGGCCAGAGCGCGGAGACCTTCGCCTGGGCCGCCGTCTTCATCCTGATGCCGGTGAGCGGCGTCTACTATCCGATCTCCGTCTTGCCGCAGTGGCTGCAGGTCATCGCCTGGGGCGTGCCGACCTCCTATGTCTTCGAGGGCATGCGGTCGATCCTGGCGGAGGGCACGGTGCATTGGGATCTGATGGCGTTCGCCTTCGGCCTGTCGATCGTCTATCTGGTCGTAGGCTTCCAGGTCTTCCAGTGGTTCTTCCGGTCCTCGCGCCGGGCAGGGTCGCTGCTGGGACAGGGGGAGTAGAGCAGGGTCGACCGTTCATCGAGGTGAGTGATGTCCAAGCATGCTGTGTTGCCCGTCCTGATCGCGCTTGCCGCCGCAGCCTGCGTCACGACAACCTCCCAGACGCCGCCGACGCCGAAACCGGCCTGGACGAACATCTACACCGTGCCGCTCGACGCCATGGTGAGCTGCCTGTCGCAGCCGGCCGGCGAGGGCTTCGTGGTCGCCCAGACGCCGCCGCCGCAACCGGGCGTCACCGCTATTTCCTATGTGCCGCGCAGCGCCCCGCAGGCCGAGTCGCGCTATCTCGTGAGCCGCGTGCCCGACGGCACGATCCAGGTGAGCTGGCAGCGGCTGGGCAGCGTCGGCGGCCTCGACTGGCTCGACGTCCAGGCCCGCGAGCGCGCCAACCGCTGCGGCGGGACGTCCTAGGATCGCTGCGGCAGGCGCAACGCCATCAGGACTTCGTTGACGTAGCCGGACGACGTCTTGAGGGCGCGGGGTTCCGTCCCATAGGCGGTGAATCCGAATTTCGTGTAGAGCGCGATCGCGGCGTCGTTGCCTTCGACGACCGTGAGCGTGAGCTGCTCGACGACGTCTTGCGCCGCTTCGATCAGCGCGGCGAGGAGCGCCGATCCCGCGCCGCGGCCCTGCCAAGCAGGCTCGACGTAGAAGCCCCAGACGACGGCCTTGTGAGAGACCTTCGGGCCGGCTTCCTGCCTGAACCCGGCCATGCCGACGATGCGTCGGTCATCGAAAGCGCCGAAGACGACGGATGCAGAGAGCCCGTCGGCGAATGCGTTCACTGGCCGCGCCGCCTCGATCTCGTAGGTCGAGCCGAACGCCTCCGGCGCGGCCTGTAGCGCGGCGAGGCGAATGGCGCGGAACGCCTCGGCGTCGGAGGGCCGAAGGCGGGCAATCCTGAACGAGCCCGTCATCTAGCGCGCGTTGAGGACAGCCTGGCAGGCAGGGGGCAGCTTCGGGCGATAAGGCTTGGGTGGGCCCGGCGGCGGCGGCGGGGGCGGCGCCTTGCGGAACCACGACTCCAGCGCTTCACCGCAACCGTCGTCGTCGGAATAGGTGGCCTGGGGCTGGCACTGCGGATTGCCGGGCGGGCAGTGGAGCCGGACGTGGAAATGCGAGTCGTGACCGTACCAGGGCACCAGCTTGCGCAGCCAGCTCCTGTTGCCGGTCGCCGTGTTGCAGATTCGCTGCTTGATCCACTTGTTCACGAACATGCGGTCGAGGTTGGGCATCTCGGCGGCCGTGCGCAGCAACAGGACGTGCTGCTGGGAGAACACCGTGTCGTCTATGCCGCTGTCGTCCGGAAGTACCAGCGAACGCAGGCGCGGGTTCTCGCGCTCGCCGGGTGCGCGCCGCGCGCCGGGCTGGCGCTCGAACCAGATGTCGGCATCGAGGCCGACCTGATGGCTGGCATGGCCCGAGGGCGCGGGCCCACCACGCGGCTGGCCGAGGTCGCCAATATAGAGATGCGCCTGGCCGGCAGCGCGTATCCTTTCGGCGAGCGCGGTGATGAAATCGACCGTGACGGGCTGGCCCCAGTAGCGATTGCGGCTGACGCGAATAGCCTCGTAGCCCGGGCCGTCGAGCGGCAGCGCCTGGGCCCCTTGCAGGCAGCCTGCAGTATAGAAGCCGATGGATTGGGGCGGGCCGGGCGCCGGCGTGGCGGCAGTGGCCCAGTCATTCGCCGCCGCTTCGGCAGCCATCGAAAGGAAGCCCGCGAGCAGCGGAATGACGAAACGCATCATCTTGTTGGCAGGATAGTCGCTCGTTAAGACTTTGCCCATGGCCGACTATGCTTTCCTGAAGCTCGAACGTCGCGACGCCGTGGCATGGCTGACGCTCAACCGGCCGGAGCGCCGCAATGCGCTGACCCACGGCATGATGCTGGAACTCGAAGACGCCTTTGCACGGGTCGCCGACAATCCTTTCTGCCGCGTACTGGTGATCCGCGGCGCGGGCGGGCACTTCTGTGCCGGCGGCGATCTCGATGCCATGGCCGACATGCCGCCGCGGCCGTCGAACGGCGCGGAAGATCCGCTGCTCCCGGCCTATCGGCAGTTCGGCAACGCGCTGCTCGCCCTCGATTCCATGCCGCAGGCGACGATCTCCGTCGTCGAAGGCTCGGCGGTAGGCGGTGGCTTCGGCATGGCCTGCTGCTCCGACGTCGTGGTGCTGCACCAAAGCGCGCATTTCGGTGTGCCGGAACCGAAGGTAGGCTTCATCCCCTCGCAGATCATTCCTTTCCTGGTGCGCCGTTTGGGCGAGGGGCCGATGCGCGATCTCGCGGTGACGGGCCGCGTCATCGACGCCGCCGAGGCTCATCGGCTGGGAGTGGGCCGTTACCTCTGCCGGACAACGGAGGAGGTCGACGCGACGCTGAAGGCCCTGCTCGACGACATTCTCAAGATGGAGCCGGTGGCCCTCGCGGCGGCCAAGCGTCTGGTACTGTCGTGTGCGACCCGGGATGATCGTTCGGTTCTCGATGCCGCGGCGGAAAGTCTGGTCGGCCTGCTGCGACGACCGCAGGCGGCTGAGGGCATCAGAGCCTTCAAGGCCAAGACGTCGCCGTCTTGGAGTCGGGGTTAGAGAGCAGGGGTTAGAGGGGCAGAGCCATGCGCAACTATCGCCACATCGAGGTCAGGCCGATCGCCGGTGCACTGGGCGCGGAGATCCACGGTGTCGACGCCTCGCGCGGCCTAGAGGCCGATGTCGTGGCCGAGATGCGCCAGGCGCTGCTCGACCATCTCGTGATCTTCCTGCGCGGGCAGACCATGACGCCGCTGCAGCAGCTCGCCTTTGCGCGCAAGTTCGGCGAGCCGATCGAATATCCGCAGCTGAAGGGCCTGCCCGAATCGCCGATGATCACGCCGGTGGTAAAGCTCGAACACGAGCGCAACAATTTCGGCGGCATCTGGCATTCCGATACCACCTACCTGCCGCAGCCGCCGATGGGCAGCATGCTGCTGGCGCGCGAAGTGCCGCCTTATGGCGGCGACACGATGTTCGCCAACCAGTACCTCGCCTACGAGGCGCTTTCGGAAGGGCTCAGGGCGACCCTCGACGGGTTGATCGGGGTCAGCTCCTCGGCCAAGGCCGACGTCTCGAAGACCCGAGAGGACCGCATGAAGGCGGCGGGGGCCGAGCTGAAGGAGCTGACGGCCGAGCATCCGATCGTGCGCACTCATCCCGAAACCGGCCGCAAGGCGCTTTACACGTCCGACGCCCACACCTCGCACATCAAGGGCTGGACGGAAAAGGAGAGCCTGCCGCTGCTGAGGTTCCTGTGGGAGCACCAGACCCGGCCTGAGTTCACCTGCCGGTTTCGCTGGGAGGCGGGCTCGCTCGCCTTCTGGGACAATCGCGCGGCCATGCACAATCCGATCAACGACTATCACGGCCACCGTCGCGTGATGCACCGCATCACGCTTGCCGGCGACAAACCCAGATAGCGACGACCTGAACTGGAGCAGACAATGTCCGACATTGGCGGTTTGATCGCCGTTCTCGTCCTCGTCGCCGCCAACGGATTTTTCGTCGCTGCAGAATTCTCCCTTGTCGCCGTCCGCCGCAGCCGCGTCGTCGAACTGATGGCGGAGGGCCGGATGAACGCCAAGGCCCTCGACAAGGCGCTGGGCAGTCTCGATGCCAATCTGGCAGCGACCCAGCTCGGCATCACCATTTCCTCGCTGGGGCTGGGCTGGGTCGGAGAGCCGGCCCTCGCTCACCTGATCGAACCGCTGCTGGGTCAGACTTTGGGGACCTGGACCGGGGTCGGTACGTACAGCATTGCCGTTGCCATCGCCTTTATCGTGATCACAGCGCTCCACATCGTGCTGGGCGAACTGGCGCCCAAGAGCCTGGCCCTGCAGCGCAGCGAGGGAACGGCGCTCTGGGTGGTGCGGCCGTTGACGGCTTTCCTATGGTTGCTGCGGCCGGCGATCGTCGTGCTGAACGGCCTCGGCAACCTGGTGCTGCGGCTCTGTGGCCTGCGCCCCGGCACAGGCGAAGAGTCGCTTCATTCGGCGAGCGAGCTGAAGCTGCTGGTGGCGGCCAGCCAGGATGCCGGCCTCCTGCAGGCGGCCCAGGAAGAGGTCGTGATGCGTGCCCTAGATGCCGGCAACCGGCGTATCGGCGACATCATGACCCCGCGCACCGAAGTCGACTGGATCGATTTCGACGACAGTCACGAAGAGGTCGTGAAGACGCTCCGCGAGAGCCGGCACGAGCAGCTCCTCATCAGCCGCGGCAACATCGACGAGCTGGTGGGCGCGGTTTCCAAGCGGCACCTCCTGAACCAGCTCCTGGCCGGCAGCCCGCTCGATCTCGAAGCCGTCATCGGAAAGCCGCTGCTGGTCCACGAGTCCACGCCGGTGTTCAAGGTGCTCGACGAATTCAAGCAGGCGCCGGTGCGGCTGGCCGTGGTGGTCGACGAGTATGGCGGTCTGGAAGGTATCGTCACGCAGGCCGACCTTCTGGAAGCGCTGGCCGGCGAACTGCCGGAAACGGATGGCGGCCAGCCGGATGTCCAGGAACGCGCCGACGGCTCGCTGCTGATCGACGGCATGGCGCCGGCCGGCGACATCTTCAATCGGCTGGCCCTGGCGGCGCCTTTGACCAGCGGCCGCTTCCATACGGTGGCGGGCTTTGCGCTGTCCCAGCTCGGCCACCTGCCGGTGGCGGGCGAGAAGTTCACCTACGAAGGCTGGTCCTTCGAAATCGTCGACATGGACGGCCGCCGCATCGACAAGCTCCTGGTCCACCGGGAAGTGCCGCCGATCGACGAGGCCTAACGCTGCGGCGGGGCGAGGGTAATCGTGCCGATGGCGGTGCGGGCGGTCTCGGCGCGCGTGCCGCCGATCCCGATGTAGGAAAGACTCTGCCAGCTCTCGACGAAGTTGCGTGCCCAGGGCGAGAGCATGTTGCCCGACTGGCCGAGCGGCATCGCGAAGCGGCTGTTTTCGAGATCGCTGAAATCGTAGATGCCGCGATAGCCGGCGCCATGCACGGCATCGAATGGCCGGTTGCCGCGATAGGAGGGCGAGGCGCGGTTGAGCGTCTGGCTGCCACCGTCCGAGACGAAGCGCACCGACGCGAGGTTGCCGAGCAGCGGGATGCGGTCGAACAGGGGATGGCGGTGCACAGCGAGGTGCTCGGCGCCCCATTGCCACTTGGACATGTCCGGCCCGTTGCGGCGGCTGATCCAGTCCAACGCGCGTTCCAGGGCGAGGGCGACGGCATCGTCGCACGTCTCGGTCTGCAGCGTACCGCCATCGTCGCACCAGCCCGGCTTGTCGCGCAGGATGCGGACCATCAGGGGTACGTTGGGTGAGGCGAGGGCGTCGAAGAGAGGCTCGCCCAGTTCGTCGGCCAGCAGGCCGCGCTGCAGCTCGGTGATCCAGGCGCTGTAGATCAGCGGCTCGGGCCGGCTCGCCAGCATGAAGCGGTTCCAGCGGCCGAGCAGCTCGTAGGCCCGCGCCGCGCGCGCATTGCGCGGGGCCGCCCGCAGCAGGTACGGCAGGATGTCGTTGACGTCGAGCGACAGATTGTCGGCCTGCATGACGATCATGCCGTAGACCGGATGGCGCTCGACCTCGCGCAGGAGTTGGTCGGCCCGGCGCTGGCGATAGGGCTCGGCCCAGTCCTTGCTGATGAAGTGGCGGTAATCGTCGGGGACGAGGCGGGCATTGGCATTGACGATGAGGCCGGCCGGCGGATTGTAGACGCGCGGCAGTTCGTCGAACGGCACGAAGCCCGCCCAGTCGTACTCCCCGGTCCAGCCCGGCACCGGCATCGAGCCGTCGCCCTTGCGGCGGATCGGCACCTTGGCCGGCGCGATCAGGCCGATGTTCCCCGACGTGTCGGCATAGACCATGTTCTGCATCGGCGAGCCGATGCGGCGCGCCGCGGCGAGGAAATCCTCCCAGTTTTGCGCCATGCCGAGGCGGCCGAAGCCCTCGGCCGAGGTATCCGCTCCATCGAGTGCGGTGGCCTGCAGGGCCAGTACATGGCCTTGCGGCGGCAAGCCTTCGGTGCGGCGGATGAAATCGTCGATCACCGGCCCGTGCCGCGTCTCGCGCACGCGCATCGTGACGGGATCGCCCCAGGCGACGTTGATCGTCTCCTCGCGCACCCCGAAGGAGCGGGCGCCGTCCGGCGTGATGTAGCGGTTGGGGTCGGTCGGATCGACCCTCTCGACGAACACGTCCTGGCTGTCGAGGTTGGTGGTGGTGAAGCCCCAGCCGATCGTGCCGTTGTGGCCCAGCACGATGGCGGGCGAGCCCGGCGAGGTGGCGCCGCGAATGTCGAAGCCCGGCCCGACCAGCCGTGCGAGATACCAGACGCCGGGGAAGGAGAAGCCGAGATGCGGATCGTTGGCCAGCAGCGGCTTGCCGGAAACCGCGTGCGCGCCCGACAGCACCCATTCGTTGGAGGCCTCGCGCTTGCGCGTGGCGGTGTTGTCGGTCTCGGCATAGAGACGGTCCAGGTCGATGTTCCGCACCGCCTGCAGCACCAGCGAGAGCGTCGAGTCCCGGCTGTCGCCCGCCGGCTCGATCAGGAACTTCACGCCGTCTTCGCCGATCTTGTTGGCGAGGCGCAGCCGCAGAAGCTCGGCCCGCCAGTTGCCGTCGAGGCCCAGCGCCATCAGCTTGGCCCAGACCAGCGAATCGGCCGGTCGCCACGGTTCGGGCCGGTAACGGCCGCCGGACAGCAGCTTGACCACGGTGAGTTCCAGGCCGAACTGCTGGCCCTCGCCGGAGATCCAGGCGTTGACACCCGCGGCATAGGCTTCGATCTGGCCGCGCATCGCAGGCGAAAGCGCGTTCACGCTCTCCGACGCTTTACGATAGACGCCGAGGCCGCGCATCGTGCGGTCGCTTTCGACCAGCCCGCCGCCGACGAGGGCAGGCGGCACGAGTTCGGCAAGGCGGCCCTGGCCCAGCCGCCGCATCAGTTCCATCTGCCAGAAGCGATCCTGCGCATGGACATAGCCCAGCGCGAAGGCCGCATCTTCGAGCGAGCCCGCGATGATGTGCGGCACGGCATTCTTGTCGCGCTGGATCTCGACCGGCGCCTTGAGGCCCGATGCTTCGAGGTGGCCGCTATAGGACGGCAGCGCGCCGCGCACCTGGAAATAGGTGCCGAGCAGGACGACGGCGAACGCCACCACCAGGCCGACCAGGAACTTGCCCAGGCCGGCGGCAACACGCAGCAACGCCCGCACTGTCTTAGCCGCCGATATAGGAAAGGATCGCCTGACGGTCGGCGTCGAGGTCGGGGGCTGGGTTCCGCGTCGGCGGGTCGGCGAAGGCCGACATCTTGAGCGGATTGCCTGCCAGCGTCAGCGTGCCGCCGCTGCCGTCCGGCACCTCGACCAGCATGTTGCGCGCGGCGACCTGCGGATGGACGACGGCCTGCGCGATATTGTTGATCGGGCCGCAGGGCACGCCGCCCTTGGAGACGACGCCGATCCAGTAGTCGGTCGTGTTGGTCTTCAGCACGGACTCGATTTCCTGCTTCAGCTTCTTCTGGCTCTTCTGGCGCAGCGCGTTCGACTTGTACTCGGGGTTGGCCGCCATGTCGGGCCGGCCGAGGGCTTCGCACATCTTGACGAACAGGCCGTCGTTGCCGGCGGCGATGATCATCGAGCCGTCCGACGTGGCGAAAGCCTCGAAGGGGGTGATGGTCGGATGGCGCGCGCCGAGCGGGCCAGGGATTTCCTTCTCGACCGTGTAGCGCATGATGGCGTTTTCCAGCAGCGCGAGCTGGCAGTCGAACATGGCGATGTCGACCTTGGTCGATTCGCCGGTCTTGAGGCGGTGGACGAGGGCGGCGTTGACCGCGACGGCAGTGTAGAGGCCGGCGCCGATGTCGCCGATCGACATGCCGACGCGGCTCGGCGGCTGGCCCTCGTTGCCGGTGATGCTCATGATGCCGCCCATGCCCTGCATGACCATGTCGTAGGCCGGGTCCTTGGAGTTCGGCCCGGTATGGCCGAAGCCCGAGGCCGAGGCGTAGATGAGCTGCGGGTACTTGGCGTGCAGCGTGTCCCAGCCGTAGCCCAGCTTCTCCATCGTGCCGGGCCGGAAGTTCTCGACCACGACGTCGGCCTTCTCGAGCAGCTTCTCGAAGATCTTGCGATCGGCATCGGCCTTGAGGTCGAGCGCGATGCTCTCCTTGCCGCGATTGACCGATGCGAAATAGGTCGACTTGCCGTTGACGAAAGGACCGTAGGCGCGCGCATCGTCGCCGCCCTTGGGCGGTTCGACCTTGATCACCCGTGCGCCCATCTCGGCCATCAGCAGGGTGCAGTAGGGGCCCGCCAGGATGCGGGACAGATCGACGACGGTGATGCCCGACAGCGGGCCTTTCGTATTCTGGGTCATACGAAGTTCTTAGCCAGAGGGTCGGCGCGAATCCAGCCACACGTTGGCCGCAGCGGCGCCGATCACGATGGCGCCACCGATCAAGGTAAGGTCGCCCGGCTTTTCGCCATCGAACAGCCACACCCAGATGGGACCGAGGACCAGTTCGAGCAGGCCGAGCAAAGCTGCACGGCCTGCCGGAATACGTTTCAGGCTCGCCATGTAGAGCAGCAGCCCGACCGCGAGCTGGCCCGGACTGAGCGCGAACAGCCAGGGCAGCTGTGCCCAGGTGACATTCTCGGGATGCGCAAAGGGCAGGGCCACGAGGCCCGAGATCACGCCGGCCAGCCAGATCGACGGCGCCATGCCGACGTCGCGGCGGTGGCGCACGACCACGTAGTTGCCGCTCATGCACAGCACGACGATGAACGCCACGGCCATGCCGGCGAGCGCGCCGGCCTGCAGCGACCCTGCAACGCTGAGGGCAAGTCCGATGACGGCGACGCCCATGGCCAGAATCGTATGGCCGTGCAGGGGCTCGCCGAGGAAAATTCGTGCGGCGATGGCGGTGATGAAGGGCGTGGCGCCGAACATGATCAGCACGTTGGCCACGGGGGCGAGACCAAGCGCGAGAATGAAGCTGACGAAGCTGCCGGCCAGCAGGACCGCGCTCATCACCAGCGCCAGGCCGGCATTGCGCGAATCGACCAGGATGGCGCGGCGTTGCCAGATCATTAATGGCAACATCGTGACAACCAATAATGCACTGCGCCAGAACGATACATCCCATGCGGGAAGGTCGATGCGGCGCACGATGACACCGGCTGTGCTGAAGGCGATGGCGGCGGTGACGGCGTAGAGAGCGCCAAGCAGCGCGGAACTCGGCAGGGTATTCGACGTTTTCATTTCGAAGAATGGTTGAATACGGTTTCCGACGTGCCCCCGTCCATTGATTCCCTCGACCTGCCGCCGTTTCGGCCGCGATTTCCCTGGTGGGGGGCAGATCTTCAGACGATCGCCATACGGCTGACGTCGTCGCGCGTGCTCGACCTTGCACCGCACACCAGCGAGCGGCTGGCCTTTCCGATGGCCGACCGCACCGGCGACATTCTGCTCGGCATGCTCGACCGCCCCGCGGAAGCGGTGGACGGAAGGCCGCTGGTGTTGCTGGTGCATGGATGTACGGGCAGCGAAGACAGCGCCTACATGCTCAACGCCGCCCGTCATCTGCTCGCTCGCGGCTACACCGTGCTGAGGCTGAACCTGCGCGGCTGCGGCCCCTCGCGGCCTTACTGCCGGGAGCACTATCACCTTGGCCGTACCGCCGACTTCCGGCGCGTGCTGTGGCAGATTCCCGAAGAGCTTACCGGCAACGGCATCGTTGCCGTGGGCTATTCGCTGGGCGGCGCGATGCTCCTCAAGTATCTCGGCGAGGAAGGGGCCTTCTCGCCATTGCGCGGCGCGGCCACGATCTGTGCCCCGATCGATCTGGCCGCCAACTGCAAGCACATGATGCGTCCGCGGAACTGGCTCTATCACGCCTACCTGCTGAGCGACATGAAGGCGGAGGCCCTGGCCGAAGGCGCGTCGAACACGCCGGAGGAATGCGAGACGATCAGGGCCGCCCGCAGCGTCTGGGACTTCAACGACAAGTTCATCGCGCCGCGCTACGGCTTCCGCGACGTCGAGGACTACTACGCCCTCTGCACGCCGCATGCCTTCATGCCGGAGATCCGCGTGCCGACCATGGTCCTGGCAGCGTGCGACGATCCATGGATTCCCGTGGAATGCTACCGGGACTTCAACTGGTCCGACAATCCGGCGCTGTTGCCGGTGCTCCCGCCGGCGGGAGGCCACATCGGCTTCCATGCGCACGACAGCACCCAGCCGTGGTGCGATATCGCGATGGAGAAATTCTTCGATCGGCTTGCTCCCGCCTCTTGCTAGTATCGGGGCGTGAGCCTCGATCCACCGTCCTTTCGGCCCCGCTTTCCCTGGTGGGGCGGCGACCTGCAGACCGTCGCCAATGTGCTCGTGCCGCCGAGGTGCGATCTGGCGCCCCATGCGAGCGAGCGGCTGCCCGTCGCCTTGAACGACGGCACGGGCGACGCACTGGTCTGCACGCTCGACCGGCCGCAGATGCCGCGGACCGGGACGCCGCTCGTCATCCTGATCCACGGGCTCACCGGCTCGCAGGAGAGCCATTACATCTACAGCATGGCCCGCACGATGCTGGATCGCGGGCACCGGGTGCTGCGGGTCAACCTGCGCGGCGCCGGCCCGTCGCGCGCGAGCTGCAAGGGCCAATACTATGCCGGCCGCAGCCAGGACTTTCGCGCGCTGCTGGCGAAGCTGCCCGCCGGCTTGACGGGCGACGGGCTGGTGGCCGCGGGCTACTCGCTGGGCGGCGCGATGCTCCTGAAATATCTGGGCGAGGAGGGAAGTGGCTGTCCGCTGGCGGCGGCGGCCAGCATCTCCGCGCCCATCGACCTTTCGGTGACGTGCCGCAACATGATGCGGCCGCGCAATACGCTCTATCACCGTCACATTCTCGGCCAGATGAAGGTCGAGGCGACGGCTGCAGGTGCCGAGGTGACGGCGGCGGAGCGTGCGGCGATCCTCGGCTCGCGTTCGGTATGGGACTATGATCAGGACTTCATCGCCCCGCGCCACGGTTTCGCCGGCGCCGAGGACTACTACGACCGCTGCAAGCCGCTGCGCTTCATGGGTGGCATTCGCATTCCCACCCTGGTGATCGCGGCTCTCGACGACCCCTGGATTCCTGGTGCGCTCTACAGCGGCTACGATTGGCGAAGCAATCCGTCGCTCGTGCCGCAGCTGCCCCGGCACGGCGGACATGTCGGCTTCCACGGCGCCGGCAGCCGGCAACCCTGGAGCGACGCGGCCGTTGCGAGGTTTTTCGACTGCCCCATATGACCAACATGGAACCCATGGCTCTGATCGTCGGCGTTGCCTGCTCCTTGGTGGCTCTTGTCTTGGCGTGGCGCGCCTATCGAGGCGCGTCGGCCGAGCTGGAAGAACGCAACCGCGAGAAGCGCGAGAGGGAGCAGGATCACCGTTGACCTGGGCCTCCCCTGTGTCTGTGCAATCGATTGCAGCGGAGGGCCGCGTCGGCGAAGCCGATCGCAATCTTAGTTTCTAATCAAAGTTTACTATGAAGGTTTACATATAGGGATGGCCCGAAAGGGCCATCCTGGCTGGGCCCCGGAGGGCCCGCCCGGGCGGGCCCTTCGCCGATCAGCACAAGAAGAAGGAGTGCTTCAGTCGGCCGGACGTACAGCGATGCCTTGCCTTTGAAGTAGTGCTGCTCGCGCACGATGAACCGGCGTGCCGTCATCTTTTCGAGAACGAGACGAATCTGCTTGGTCGTGCAATGCAACTCCGCCTGCCACCCCGCGCGCGTCAGCGTCACCCACTTGTATCCGTTACGCGAAACCTTGGTGTATCTGTGCCAGCGCAGGAGCTTGTGCAGGAACAGGCCGCATCGCTCTCCGCCGGCCACCGCGATGCAGCGGTCGACATGATAGGTCGTGCAATCGATTGCACTTGCCAGAGCCAGGTACTCCGCCGAAGCCATCGTCATCGCTGCATACCCTCCTTGGTATGTCGCTTCGACTAGCGCCGCGGCCGACATCCGGCAACTTCGGGATTGGCTCACGCCTGCGGCGTGGCGGTCCGTCAGGCCGGTTTCCAGTAGCTTTTGCTGCTGTAGATGGTCTTGAGGTGGCTGATGAAGTGGCGGACGCGCTCCGGCACATAGCGGTTGCGCGGGTAGACGGCCATGACGTCGTAGTCCGGCAACGCGAAGTCGTCGAGGACGGTGACGAGTTCTCCCTTGTTGAGTTGATCGGTGATTTCCCACAGCGATCGCCATTGCAGGCCGAGCCCTTGCAAGGTCCAGGCGTGGAGCAGGTCGCCGTCGTTGCAGTCGAGCGCGCCGCTCACCTGCACGCTGACGATCCGGCCGTTGCGCGAGAACTGCCACGGGCGGCGTTCGGTGCCGCTGGCGTTGAACGCCAGGCAGTTGTGCCGGACCATCTCCTCCAGTGTCCGCGGAACGCCGTGGCGGGCGAAGTAGGCCGGCGAGCCGCACACCACGCGTCGATTGGTTGCGAGGCGTATGGCGACGACGTTGGGATCGATCACGCCGCCCATGCGGATCGCCAGGTCGCAGCGATTTCGCACCACGTCGACGATCTGATCGGACAGATTGAAGGAGACTTCGACCTGCGGATATTTCTGCAGGAACGCCGGCGCATGGGCGGCGACGTGCTTGCGTCCGAAGGAGGCGGGCGCAGATACTACCAGGCGGCCGGTGACGTCGTGCCGATTCTTCGACAGCGCCTCCTCGGTCTCGTCGAGATCCGACAGTATCCGGCGGCACTCCACGGCGTAGTTCGCGCCTTCTTCGGTCAAGGCGAGTTGGCGAGTCGATCGATGTAAAAGCTTGACGCCAAGACGTTTCTCCAGCGCGTCGATGCGCCGGCCAATCATTGCCGGCGTTACGTTTTGATCACGCGCGGCTTTGGTGAGACTGCCATGGTCGACCGCGGCAACGAACGCCTCGATCTGAACTAACCGATCCACTTTAACTTGATACTCTCAATATCGAATAAAATTACCTTTATATGTATTATCACTGCGAATCACTGCCGATATCTTCTCCGCAAGAAAGAAAACGCAGCCACGGCGACGCTCCTCGGACCGATCGACTTGTGGTTACTGGAGGAGTTCGATGGCAAAAGTTTTCGAGAACGTGGTGATCTTCGACGGCACAGGCAGTTCGCCGTTTCCCGGCGAGGTGCGTGTAGAGGGCAACCGGATCACTGCGGTCGCGAAGGGCAGCCAGAAAATTTCGCAGGAAGGAGCCGAGGTCATCGACGGGCAGGGTGCCACGCTGATGCCGGGCCTTTGCGAGCCGCACGCGCACATCACCTATCCCGACATGCTGAAGCTGCGCGAGCTCGGCGAGACGCCGCCCGAAGAGCACGTATTCGTCACCATGCACAACGCGCGGAAGATGCTCGAGGCAGGCTTCACCAGCCTCTATTCTGCAGCATCGTCGAAGCCGAGGACCGAGGTCGTCGTGCGCAACGAGATCAATGCCGGCCGCATTGCGGGCCCGCGCTTTCGGGCGGCGTCGCCGGAAATCGTTTCGACCGGCGGTTTGGGCGACGAGCGGCAGCTGCACATGTACCATCAGGGCATCGAGATCATCGCCGACGGCGTCGACGAGATCAGGCGGACGGTGCGCACGTGCATCCGCGAAGGCGTCGATCAGATCAAGATCAACATCTCGGGCGACAACTTCGTCCGCCTGGGCCAGGACGGCGCCTGCACCTACACCGAAGAGGAGGTCAAGGCCGCCGCCGACGAGGCGAACGAGCGCGGGGTGGCGCTGTCGTGCCATAGCCGTGCCGACAAGTCGGTGCGGATGGCCCTGAGGTTCGGCTTCCGCGTGCTTTACCACTGCGAACACTCGACCGATGAGACGCTCGACCTCATCGAGGCCGCCAAGGACCGCATCTTCCTGGCGCCCGCCATCGGCGCGAACTACCGGCTGGCGCACCATGCCCAGGAATGGGGCATCACGCACGACGTGGCGGAACGCATGGGCGTGTTCAAGACCATCGAGCAGACGGCCCAGGTCTACAACAAGCTGCGCAAGCGCGGAGTCCGCGTCATGCCCGGCGGCGACTACGGGTTCATCTGGAACCCGATCGGGACCAACGCCCGGGACTTCGAGTATTTCGTCAACCTGTTCGGCTACACGCCGGCCGAGACCTTGAGCGCGGCGACCATGCTGGGCGGCCAGATCATGGACATGCCGGATCTCGGCCTCGTCAAGGAAGGCTTCCTTGCCGATCTGCTGCTCGTCGACGGCGATCCTACGGCCGACATCAAGATCCTTCAGGATCGAGACAACCTGCTGATGATCATGAAGGACGGCGCGTACTTCAAGGCGCCGAGGCCACGGCGGAAGACAGGCAAAGGGTCGGCGCGCACGCGCGAGATGGCGGATGCCTAGTCGACCCTAGCGACCTTGGCTGCCCGGCGCGACGCGTTGGGCAGCGGACCAGGGCAAACCACAGCGACTTCATCCCGGGCTCACCTGATTGAGCCTCCCGAGGATGCAAATGATCCGGATCGGCGGAGGGGGACGTGCGAGTCAACGGCAAGACATTGGCTGTCGAGGTTCACGGCAAGGGCGACGCTGTGCTGATGGTTCACGGCCTGGGCGGCACGTCCAACACCTGGCACGCGCAGCGCAACATGCTGGCGCGGAACTTCCAGGTGATCTGCCCCGATCTCGAAGGGTCCGGGCGCTCGCCGCTCGATGGCACGTTGTCGATCGCCAGCTTCGTGGCCGACATGGTCGGCGTGCTGAACGCCCTGGAGATCGAATCCGCCCACGCGGTCGGGCATTCCATGGGAACGATCGTCTGCCAGCACCTCGCCGCGACTCACGCATCGCGGGTCACGAGCCTGGCGCTGATCGGGCCGCTGGCGGAACCGCCACCGGCCGCGCGAGCGGCGCTGACCGAACGGGCGAAGTTGGCTCGGTCCGAAGGCATGGTGCCGATTGCCGATGCGCTCGTTCAGGCGTCGCTATCGGTTGCGAGCCGCACGGCGAATCCGACGGTGGCCGCCTTCGTGCGGGAGATCCTGATGCGCCAGCCGGCGGAAGGCTACGCGAGAACCTGCGAGGCCCTGGCTGCCGCGACAGCGGCCAAACCCGAGGCGATCCGCTGCCCGACTTTGCTGATCACGGGAGACGAGGACGGAGTCGGGCCGCCGCCTGCGACGGCGCAGCTGGCCCGGTCGATCGCCGGGGCCCGCGCCGTGATCCTTCCTTCGACGGGTCACTGGACGCCGGTCGAGAAGCCGAACGAGGTCAATCGCGCGCTGCTCGACTTCTATTTCGCTGCGCACGATTTCGGGTGAAGGGGCGGGGGAATCTCATCATGTGCGATCGGGTGACGGACGGCGTAGGGAGGGCAGGTTCATGACGTGGGCGCGCCGTCACCCTCAAGCCTTGCTCGTCGCGATGCTGCTTGCTGGGGGCGCTGCCTGGGCTTGTTACAACGATGCCCGGTTGTTCGTTGCCGCCACCCTGAACGGCGTGACACTGGCGGCATTGTACTTTCTCGTCGCCAGCGGCTTTGCGCTGATCTTCGGGCTGATGCGCAACGTTAACCTGGCGCATGGCTCGCTCTATCTGCTGGGCGCCTATCTCGGATACACCGTCGGCGACCTGACAGGCTCGTGGTACCTGGGCGTTGCGGCCGGTGCGCTCGGGGCGGCGGTGCTGGGCGTCGTCCTGCAGGTCGCCGTGTTCCAGTTCATGCCGGGGCAGGAGCTGCGTCAGGCGCTGGTGACGGTTGCGATCTCGGTGGTGCTGGCCGACCTGATGATGTGGATCTGGGGCGCCGACATCTATCAGCTGGATCCGCCCGACTGGATGTTCGGCGCGTCGGTCCTGCCGATCGTGCAGCACTATCCGACCTACCGATTGATCCTGCTGGCGCTTGCCGTCGCCGTCGGCGGAGGCCTGTGGCTCCTGCTGAACCGTACGCGAATCGGCACGATGATCCGCGCCGGTGTGGACGACCGCATGATGCTGGCGGCGACCGGCGTGAACATACAGGTCGTGTTCGCCGTGACCTTCGCCATAGGCGCCGGGCTTGCGGGCTTCGCCGGGGTTATCGGCGGTTCGGCGCTGTCGATCTCGCCGGGCGAGGATACGCGCTATCTGCTGGCGTCGTTGATCGTGGTCGTGGTCGGCGGGTTGGGCAGCGTGGCAGGCACGGCCGTCGGCGCCTTGCTGATCGGTCTCTCGGAACAATACGGCCTGGCCTACGCCCCGACCTACGGCGTTCTGTTCACCTTCATGATCATGGTGGCGACGCTGTTCTATCGCCCCCAGGGCATTTTCGGCGGCCGCTGAGATGGACACCATCCGATCGATCCCTGCAGCGAGCTGGCAGCGGACGGCGCTGGCTCCGGGCCTCTTGCTCGCGGCGCTCGCGATCTACCCGATGTTCGCGAACGACTTCTTCATTCTGCAGATCGGCGGACAGACGCTGATTATCGGCTTGATCGCCCTGTCGCTGATGCTGCTCGCGGGCTACGGCGGCATGGTCACCCTGTCCCAGATGACGGTAGCCGGCATCTCGGCCTACCTGGTCGCGTTGCTCGGCGACAGCCACGGCGGCGTGAGCCTCGGCTGGCCCTGGTGGCTGGCGATACCGGCGGCGATCCTGGTCGCCGTGATCGTCGCGGCTTTCATCGGTGCCCTGTCGGCGAACACCGAGGGCATCTACACCATCATGATCACGCTGGCCGTCGGTGTCGCGGTCTTCTACCTGGTGCTGCAGAACCGCACGATCTTCAACGGCTTTCAGGGCCTCTCCCATGTCCGGCCGCCGATGGTGTTCGGGGTCGACTGGCGCTCGCCGTCGGCGTTCTACTATCTGGCGCTGGCCTGTGCCGTAGCCGGTTACTACTTCGTATGGCGCCTGCGCCGCACGACGTTCGGGCTCGCCCTGCAGGGCATCCGGGACAATCCGCGGCGCATGAGCGCGCTCGGCTACGACGTCAACCGTCACCGGATTGCCGCGCATGCGATGGCAGGCGCCATTGCCGGCGTCGGCGGTGTCCTGCTGGCCTGGTACAACACCTTCGTATCTCCGGCCACGGTCGGCGTCGACGCCATGATCAACGTGCTGCTGGTCGCCGTCATCGGCGGCATCAGAAGTCCGCTGGGGGCGTTCCTGGGCGCGGCCGTGTTCGTGCTGCTGCAGAGCTTTGCGATCGATCTGATCGGCAGCCAGCGCTTCCGCCTTCTGATCGGGCTGATCTTCCTCTCGACGGTGCTGTTTTCCCAGGATGGCCTGCTGGGCCTGTGGGCGCACTGCCGCCGATGGTGGGCGATGGCGACCGACCGGCGACATTCCTGAACAGCGACAGCGAGATTCCTGGCCGGTGAGGGGCGCCGGCGCAGGCGTGGCAACGCAACAATGACGCCCTGAGGGACGACGAGATGGACAGGACAACCAAGATGCTTCGACGCTCACTGTTGGGAGCGGCAATTCTGCTGGGCTGCACGACTGCGGCAAGCGCACAGCAGGAACTCAAGATCGGGCTGGTCGCAAGCCTGGAAGGGGCCTTTGCTGTCCTGGGACAGGATGGCGTGCGCGGCGCGGAACTGGCGCTCAAGGAGCACGGCGGCGTCGCCGGCGGAAAGAAGATCGTGTTCGTCCGAGGATCGTCGGACGCTTCGCCGGCATCGGCCGTCAATGCCACGCGCAAGCTTGTCGAGCAGGACAAGGTGTCGCTGATGATCGGGCCGCTGTCTGGTTCGGAAGGCGTGGCCGTCAAGGACTACGCCAAGACACAGCCGGCGGTCACCTTCATCGATGGCAGCTCGGGCGGCCAGCAGACAACGCTGGTCAATCCTTCGCCGAATTTCTTCCGCTTCAACCTCGACGGCGCGCAGGTGATGGCGCCGCTCGGAGCGTATGCGTTCGAGCAGGGCTACAAGCGCGTGATGGTGATCGCCGAGGACTATGCGTTCCCTTACTCGCAGGTGCAGGGCTTCATGTCCGGCTTCTGCAAGGCCGGCGGCAAGGTGCCGCGCAAGGCGTGGGTTCCCATCGGCACCAAGGACTTCTCGTCGGTGATCTCTTCGATTCCGAAGGACGTCGATTCGTTGCTGGTGGTCCTCGCGGGCGCCGACGCCGTGAACTTCATCAGGCAGTACGAGCAGGCCGGCGGCGACAAGAAGATCATCGGCGGCTCCGTCATGGTCGACCAGACAGTGCTGAGCTACAAGGGGCGGCTGCGCGGCAACCTGGTCGGGACCCTGTCGTCCGGATGGACCGCCGATGCGCTGGAAACGCCGGCCTGGGAGAAGTTCGTCGCCGACTACCGGGCGAGCTCCAAGGACGCTTTCCCGGCGCCGTCTTACTTCGCCTTCGCCTACTACAATGCCGTCAAGGCGACGCTGAATGCGCTCGATAAGGTCGGGGGCGATCTGTCCGACGGCCAGGAGAAGTTCCGCAAGGCTCTGGCGGCCACGCAGCTGCAGTCGCCGGTCGGCCTCATCACGCTCGATAGCAATCGTCAGGCGATCGGCCCGGCATTCGTCACCAAGATCGTTCAGCGGCCGGACGGCAAGCTGGTGTCGAGCGTGGTCAAGACCGTGCCGAAGATCGACCAGCACCTGAACCTGTCGAAGGCCGAGTTCGACAAGATGGGCATCGGCTCGCGCGACGTGCCGGCGTGCCCGTGAGCAGCCACTCTATTGCCATCCGAACCGAAGAACGGCCTGGCGCGTCCCCGGACGCGCCAGCCAGCGGGGCGGAGAAGACGGCGGCACCCCTCGCACTGGTTCTTGAGGCCCTGTCGGTGGGCTTTGGCGGGATCCAGGTGCTGAGCGACGTGTCGATGACGATCAGTTCCACCGAGCGGCACGCCGTGTTCGGGCCGAACGGTGCCGGCAAGACGACACTGTTCAACTTGATCGGCGGCGATCTCACGCCGGGCGGTGGTCGTATCCTTTTCTTCGGCATGGACGTCACGGAGCTGCCGCCGCATGCGCGGGTGCGCCTTGGCATGCGGCGGACCTATCAGTCGTCCATGCTCTTTCCCGAGTTGTCGGTGCTGGAGAACCTCCTGATCGCCGTCCGGGGCGTGCGGCCGGGACGTTTCGGCCTCGGTCGGATCCGGCCGGGAGATGCGGATGTAGAGGCTGCCGAGGCACTTCTGCGCAACGTTCGCCTGACGGGGGTCACTGCGCAGGCGGTGTCGACCCTGTCACACGGGCAGCAACGCCAGCTCGAAATCGGCATGGCGCTTGCCGGCACCCCGCGTCTGATCCTGCTCGACGAGCCGGCCGCCGGTTTGTCGGCCGTCGAGCGGCGTGACCTGACCGAGCTGCTGACCTCGCTGCCCCGGAGCACGGCGTTCCTGATCATCGAGCACGACCTGGAGATCGCTTTGCACGTCGCCGACCGGGTGAGCGTGATGCATGGCGGCCGGGTCATGAAGCAGGGCACGCCCGACGAAATCATGAGCGATGCCGAGGTGCAGGCGATCTATCTCGGCAGCGCGTCGAAGGAGGCCGCCGATCGTGCCCACTAGCAAGGCCGCCGCGGGGCAGCCCGCGCTCGCGATCGACCGGCTCGATGTCCGTTACGGGCGCGCCCGGGCCGTGCAGCAGGCGTCGCTGGCGCTCGAGCGCGGCACGCTGGCGATCGTCGGCCGCAACGGGATGGGCAAGACGTCGCTCTGCAACGCCGTCACCGGGATGGTGCCGTCGACCGGAAGCATTCGCCTGTTCGGCGAGGAGATAGGCGGGCTGCCGCCGCACCGGATTACCCGCAAAGGTATCGCTTACGTCCCTCAGGGGCGCCGCGTCTGGCGCTCGCTGACGGTGGATGAGCACCTGCGCCTGGCGCATCGGTCCAAGCGGGGCGAATGGACGCCCGAGGGAATCTACGAGCTGTTCCCCCGTCTGAAGCAACGCCGGCACAATGGTGGGGCACAGCTTTCGGGAGGCGAGCAGCAGATGCTCGCCATCGGCCGGGCGCTGCTGCTTGATCCCGGCCTTCTGGTCATGGACGAGCCAACCGAGGGTCTGGCCCCGATCATCGTCGAGCAACTCGCCGAAATCTTGCGATCGCTCGCCGCCAGAACCGAGATTGCCATACTGCTCGTCGAGCAAAACCTTCGTTTTGCCGTCGATGTCGCCGACACGGTCGCCGTCATGGTGAACGGCTGTGTCGTGCGCACGATGCCGGCCGCCACGCTGGCCTCCGATCAGGAGTTGCAGCGGCAGCTGATGGGTGTCCACGCCCAGGGAAGCGGCTCGTGAGATGCGGCCGCTGCCGAAGATCGGTCCCGGCACCGCTCGTGCAGTCGCCGCCGGCGGCGGGCCGTGCTCGTCGATGCACACAGGTTTGCGTCCCCAACCCTGTGAACGCGCCAGTCCGGCAATCGGGGATGTCAACAGTCAATGGTGAGGAGAGATGATGAAGGAGAAACTGGGATTCGTCGGCCTGGGAACCATGGGGCAGGTCATGTCGCAGCGCCTGCTCGCGGCGGGATATGGCCTGACGGTGTGGAACCGCAGCCGCGACAAGGCCGAGGACCTGCTGAAGGCAGGCGCCAAATGGGGCAAGTCGCCGGGTGAGGTGGCGCGCGCCTCGGACATCGTTTTCACGATGGTTACCGACGCGGCGGCATCGGAGAGCGTGATATGCGGCGCTGACGGCGTGCTTTCCGGCGCCCGCCCGGGCCTGATCGTGATCGATTCGGCCAGCATCGAGCCCGAGGCGTCGCTCGCGATCGCCGAGCGGGCACGGGCGAAGGGCGTCTCGATGCTGGACGCGCCGGTGTCGGGCGGCCCCAAGGTCGCTGCCGACGGCCGGCTCGGCATCATGGTCGGAGGGCCGACGGAAGCCTTCCGCACCTGCGAGCCGATCCTCAAGCTGCTGGGCAGCATGGTTCTGCATGTCGGCGGCAACGGACAGGGAACGACGCTCAAGCTGATCGCCAATCTCGTCATGGGCGTGTCGATCCAGGCCGTGGCCGAGTCCCTCGTGCTGGCCGCGAAGGCCGGCATCGATCCGCAGCTGGTGGTCGACATCACCTCGCTGCCGGGGACCGGGCCGCAAACCGGCGCCATGGCCACGCGCGGTCCGCGGATGATCCAGCACAACTTCTTCCCGGCGCATTTCTCGACCAACAACATGCACAAGGATCTGACCGGCGCGATGAAGCTGGCAGAGAGGGTCGGCGTTTCGCTGCCGACCGTCAGCGCTGCGCGGGAAATGCTGCGCGCCGTTCAGGCGCAGGGCAACGGTCAGATCGACTCGAGCGCCGTGGTCACCGTCCTGGAGGCCATGGCGAACACATCGGTCGAGAAGGCGCACAAGAGCGGCTGATCCCGAACGTCCAAAGTCAATTTCACAGGCATCGCGGGTGCGTAGCAAGGGCACCCTGCGATCGATCAGGAGGAGTAGAAGATGTCGAAGAAGGTTCTGCAGCCCAAGGCGTGGATTCCGCGCGGTCCGTATTCTCTCGGCACGCAGGCGGGAAACATGGTCTTCATTTCGGGCCAGATTTCCCAGGACAATGACGGCAAGGCGATCGGCCCTGGCGATGCCAAGGCGCAGACGCGGGTCGTCATCGAGAAGATGCAGCTGATCCTGGCCGAAGCCGGCATGACGCTGGACGACGTGGTGTCGACCACGGTGTACCTCCAGGATCTGGCCGACTATGCGGCGATGAACTCGGTCTATATCGAGTTCTTCAAGAAGGACTTCCCGGCACGCGCCACCGTGAGGGCCGACCTCGCGGGCGAGGGGCTCCTGGTGGAGATCGCCGGCATCGCCGTGAAGGCGTGAGCTAGAGCCTTGCCGTCAGGGCGCCCGGGATTCGTCCCGGGCGCCCAACTCTATGCGGGACCGCAGCCCGCACCCCGAAGAACAACGACAGATATCCAGGCGCACCTGCCCGAGGGGCGCCGGCCGAGGTTCCATGTCCCCGTTGCTGCTTGGTTGCATCGCCGACGATTTCACCGGAGCGACCGATCTCGCCAACACGCTGGCACGCGCCGGGATGCGGGTGGTGCAGACCATCGGCGTGCCCGACGACGCCGACCGCCCGGATGCCGATGCCGTGGTGATCGCCTTGAAATCGCGCACGGCGGAGACGTCCGTGGCTGTGGCGCAATCGGTCGAGGCATGCCGCTGGCTGCGCCGGCATGGCGCGCGGCAGATCTATTTCAAGGTCTGCTCGACCTTCGACTCCACGCCGCGGGGAAATATCGGGCCGGTGCTCGATGCGTTGATGGACGAGCTTGCCTGTGCGTTCTGCATCGTCACGCCGGCTTTCCCCGAGACCGGACGAACCGTCTATCAGGGACATCTGTTCGTCGGCGACATGCTGCTCAGCGACAGCAGCATGCGCAACCATCCGCTGACGCCCATGACCGATGCCAATCTCGTGCGAGTGCTGACGCGCCAGCTTCCCGACAGCGACCGCCGCCGGGTCGGCCTGATCGGTCATCGGCATGTCGCTACCGGCGCCGGGCAGATCCGGGAACGGATGGCCGATCTGCAGGCGCAGGGTTACACGCTGGCAATCGCCGATGCTCTCACTGACGACGATCTGGTCTGCCTCGGCGCTGCCGCGGGCAATCTGCCGCTGCTGTGCGCTGCGTCGGGGTTGGCGATCGGCCTGCCGGGCAACTGGGGGATAACGCCGTCGGAAACGGCGGACCATTTGCCACCGATGGAGGGGCGGCGGGCGATCGTGTCAGGCAGTTGCTCGGCGGCGACCAATGCCCAGGTGACGCACTTCGTCGGCAGCGGCGGCGCGGCATGGTCGCTCGATTCCCGACGGCTTGACGGCGACGCGCTCGCCGCGCAGGTGGACGAGATCGCGGAATGGGCCGAACGACACTGGCGGGCCGCGCCGCAGCACGCGGTACTCGTCTTCAGCACCGCACGGCCGGACGAGGTGCAGGCCGTGCAATCGCGGCTGGGCGCGCAGCAGGCGGGAGGGCTGATCGAGCAGGCCTTGGCGCAGATCGCCCGCCGCCTGGTTGCGCGAGGCGCGCGCCAGCTGATCCTGGCCGGCGGCGAGACGTCAGGCGCCTGCATCGGTGCCCTGAATGTAACGCGCCTGCAGATCGGCCGGCAGATCGATCCCGGCGTACCCTGGTGTCATGCGCATTCGCCGGACGCGCGGGACCAGGGCATCTATGTGACCCTGAAGTCGGGCAACTTCGGCGGGGTCGATTTTTTCAGCCGGGCGTTCGCGACGCTCGCGTAAATCCTCTAGCCGATGCTGATGGGCGCCGCGGGCGGGCCGTCGCGCAGCAGCGTCCCGAGACGGGCGCCGAGATCGAGCGGCTCGAAGCGTTCGCTTGAGTCGGCGATCTCGTCGGCGGTCCACCAGCGATGGCCGCGGGTCCAGCTCCGTTCCTTCTCGTCGAGGCCGGACGTGTCGATCTCGGTGCGATCGGTGCGCGCCAGGAAGAAGCGTTCCTTGTGCATCACGTCCTTGCCGCGCCAGCTCATGCGCCGCTCGCGCGTCCACACCCAGCGCGGCGCGTCGATCACCGGCAGCTTGGTTTCCTCGCCGGCCTCGCGCACGGCGGCTTCTGCATAATCCTCGCCGGGATCGACCATGCCGCCGATCATCACCCAGAACGGATCGAAGAACGGCTGGGCGGGATCGAACACCGCGGGATCGTGCACGTTGAACAGGAAGAGCCGGTCCTGCGGATCGAGCAGGATCAGCCGGGCCGACGGGCGTTCGATCATGCGCGCAATCACTTGCCCTTGAGCAGCCGCGCCGCGTCCACCGCGCCATAGGTCAGGATGCCGTCGCAGCCGGCGCGCTTGAAGCCGGTCAGCGTCTCGATCAGCACCTTGTTCCAGTCGAGCCAGCCGCGGTCGGCGGCGCCGCGCAGCATCGCGTACTCGCCGCTCACCTGATAGGCGTAGGTCGGTACGCCGAACGTGTCCTTCACGCGGCGCACCACGTCGAGATAGGGCAGGCCGGGTTTGACCATGACCATGTCGGCGCCTTCCTCGATGTCGAAGCCTACTTCGCGCAGTGCCTCGTCGGTGTTGGCGTAGTCCATCTGGTAGGTCTTCTTGTCGCCCTTCAGTGCACCCGAGCTGCCGATGGCGTCGCGGAACGGGCTGTAGAAGGCCGAGGCATACTTGGCGGCGTAGGACATGATCTGCGCATTGCCGTAGCCCTTGCCGTCGAGCGCCTTGCGAATGGCGCCGATGCGGCCGTCCATCATGTCGGAGGGCGCCTGGATGTCGGCGCCGGCTTCGGTCTGCACGATCGCCTGCTTGACCAGCGCTTCCACGGACTCGTCGTTCTGCACGTAGCCGTCGCGCACGATGCCGTCGTGGCCGTCGCTGCTGAAGGGATCGAGCGCCACGTCGCACACGATACCGATATCGGAGACGGATTTCTTCACGGCCCTGATGGCGCGGCAGACGAGATTGTCCGGATTGTAGGCCTCGCGCGCATCGGGCGTCTTCGCTTTGGGATCGGTCTCGGGGAAGATCGCGACGGCGGGGATGCCGAGATCGCGCGCTTCCTTGGCGGCCTCGACGAAGAGATCGATGGAGAGCCGGTCGACACCCGGCATGGAGGCCACCGGCGTGCGCTGGTTCTGGCCTTCCTGCACGAACACCGGCCAGATCAGATCGTCGACGGAGAACTTGTTCTCGGCGACGAGGCGGCGGGACCAGTCCTCGCGGCGGTTGCGGCGCAGCCGCGTGGTGGGAAAACGGCCGAGAGTTGTGAAGCGAGCGGACATGGGTGGCCTTATCGCGCGATCTGCAGAAACCGGCAATGCGGCGTGTTCGGCATCTTGTTGGGCACGTCGTTTGGCCGCGAGAGGGGTCGTTTGACTGCCCGAGACCCCCCGATATGATCCGACCGCCATGGATTTTGCACTTTCCGAAGACCAAGAGGCCTTCCGCGATACGGCCCGGCAGTTCGCGTCGGACCGGATGCTGCCTGAGGCTGCACGCTGGGATGCCGAGAAGATCTTCCCCGAAGACATCCTGCGCGAGGCTGCGGCGCTGGGGTTCGGCGGCATCTATGTGAAGGACGATGTCGGCGGCAGCGGACTCTCGCGCTTCGACGCGGCCTTGATCATGGAGGAGCTGGCGTCGGCCTGCCCGAGCACGGCGGCCTATATTTCCATCCACAATATGGCTGCGTGGATGATCGACGGCTTCGGCAGCGACGAGCAGCGTCGGCGCTTCCTGCCCAAGCTCTGCTCGATGGAGCATTTCGCGAGCTACTGCCTCACCGAGCCAGGCGCAGGGTCCGATGCGGCCGCGCTGGCGACGCGCGCGGAGCTGAGCGGCGATCACTACATCCTGAACGGCACCAAGGCCTTCATCTCAGGCGGCGGCCGCAGCGACATCTACGTCGTGATGCTGCGCACCGGCGGGCCGGGGGCGGGCGGCGTCTCGACCCTGGTGGTCGAGGCCGGCACACCGGGACTTTCCTTCGGCAAGCAGGAGGACAAGCTCGGCTGGAACAGCCAGCCGACCGCGGCGGTGATCTTCGACAATTGCAAGGTGCCTGTCGCCAACCGGCTGGGGCCGGAAGGCCATGGCTTCAAGATCGCGATGATGGGGCTCGACGGTGGGCGCATCAACATCGGCGCCTGCTCGCTGGGCGGCGCGCGCGCCTGCCTCGAAACGGCGTCGCGCTACGTCGTGGAGCGCAAGCAGTTCGGTAAGCCGATTGCCGATTTCCAGGCAACGCAGTTCAAGCTCGCCGACATGGCGACCGAGCTGGACGCGGCGCGGCTGATGATCTGGCGCGCGGCATCCCTGCTCGACGCCAAGTCGCCGGAGGCCACGCAAGCTGCCGCCATGGGCAAGCGCTTTGCTACCGACGTGGGCTTCCGTGTCGTCAACGATGCATTGCAATTGCATGGCGGCTACGGCTACTTGAAGGACTTCCCCATCGAGCGCTATCTCCGCGACTTGCGCGTCCACCAGATCCTCGAAGGCACCAACGAGATCATGAGGGTGATCATCTCGCGCAGGCTATTGATGGGATGACGAGGGCGTCGCCGGCTTGAGTCTCTTCGCGGCGTGGTTTTTCTTTTGGAGTTGTGATGTCTGAAGCAGAGATTCTGTTCGAGGTGAAGGACGGCCTGGGCGTGATGACGCTGAACCGGCCCAAGGTCCTGAATTCCCTGTCGCACAACATCATCCAGGAAATGGAACGGGTGATGCCGCAGTGGGAGAAGGACCCCGCCATCAAGGCCGTGATCCTGCGCGGTGCCGGCGATCGTGCTTTCTGCGCCGGCGGCGACGTGGCCGGCCTCTATCGCGAGATGCGCGACAACCCTGCGGGTACCCTGCGTCGCGACTTCTTCCGCGAGGAGTACATCGTCAACCGCCGCATCTATCGTTACGCCAAGCCGTGGATCTCGCTGATCGACGGCATCAACATGGGCGGCGGCGTCGGCCTGTCGGCGCACGGCTCGCATTCGGTGGCCAGCGAAAAGTTCCTGTTCGCCATGCCGGAGACGACCATCGGCCTGTTCCCCGATGTCGGCGGCGGCTACTTCCTGACCCGCCTGCCGGGGGCGCTCGGAACCTTCCTGGCGCTCACCAGCTATCGGCTGAAGGTGGCCGACGCACTGTGGGCCGGCATCGTGCAGGCGCATGTGCCGAGCGCCAGGATCAACGACCTGCAAGCCGCACTTGGCGCGGCCGATCTCTCGGGCCCGCGCGCCAACGAGAAGGTCGATGCGGTCATCGCCAAGTTCACGGCCGACCCGGGCGAAGCGACCCTGCCGGGGCTGATGCCCGAGATCGACCGTTGCTTCTCGGCCGAGACGCTGCAGGAGATCGTGGCCAAGCTCAGGAAGTCGAACAGCGAGTTCGCCCAGAAGCAGCTCGCCGCGTTGCTGAAGCTCTCGCCGCTGTCCATGGCGATCACGCTGGAACAGCTCCGTCGCTGCGCCAACCGGTCGTTCGAGGACACGATGACCATCGAATACCGGATGTCGCAGCGCTGCATGCAGAAGGGGCATGACTTCTTCGAGGGCGTGCGTGCGCTGCTGATCGACAAGGACCAGAAGCCGGTCTGGAACCCGCCGACCATCGACGGCGTGACCACGGCGATGGTGGAGGAGCATTTCCGGCCGGTGTCGAACGACCTGTTCTTCGACTGAGCGGCCACAAAGGGAGGAAGCCATGGCGAAAATCGCCTTCATCGGTCTTGGCAACATGGGCGGCCCGATGGCCGCCAACCTGGCCAAGGCGCAGCATCACGTGACGGCCTTCGATCTGTCCGAAGAGGCCGTCAAGACGGCAGTCGAGAAGGGGGCGCATAAGGCCGCTTCGGCTGCCGAGGCGGTGAAGGGGGCCGAGATCGTCGTCACCATGCTGCCGGCCGGCAAGCATGTGCGCGAGGTCTACGAGAAGGATGTGCTGCCGAACGTCGCCAAGGGCACGCTCCTGATCGACTGCTCGACCATCGACGTCGACAGCGCCCGCCACGTTGCGGCGCTGGCCGACAAGGCCGGGCTGGAGATGATCGACGCGCCGGTTTCCGGCGGCGTCGGCGGTGCGACGGCCGGCACGCTCACCTTCATGGTCGGCGGCAAGGACGGCGCCTTCGCCAAGGCCAGGCCGGTGCTGGAGAAGATGGGCAAGAACATCGTCCATGCCGGCGGCAGCGGAAACGGCCAGGCGGCCAAGATCTGCAACAACATGGTGTTGGGCGTCTCGATGATCGCCGTCAGCGAGGCCTTCATGCTGGCCAAGCGGCTGGGCCTCGATGCGCAGAAGCTGTTCGACGTGGCCTCGACCTCGTCGGGCCAGTGCTGGTCGCTGACCAACTACTGTCCGGTGCCGGGCCCCGTGCCGACGTCGCCTGCCAACCGCGACTATCAGGCGGGCTTCACGGCGGCCATGATGCTGAAGGACCTGGTGCTGGCGCAGCAGGCGGCCAATGCCGCGGGCGCCAGCACGCCGCTCGGCGCCGAGGCCGCGCAGCTCTTCAACATGTTCGTCAACTCGGGCCACGGCGCCAAGGATTTCTCCGGCATCGTCAAGATGCTGGATGGCAAGTGATCCGCGGGCAGGGGGCCGTACCCTCTACGACCTGAAATCGCTGGACGGGCGGCAACTCAGCCCGTTCGGCCAGCGCGTCCATCTTGCGCTCCGGCACAAGGGCCTCGCTGTCGACCGCATCGAGCTGGTGCGCTTCGTCGACAAGGAGGCGATTGCCTTCGCCAAGTCGCAGTCCGTGCCGGTGCTGGTCGACGGCGACAAGGTGGTGCCCGACTCCTGGCGCATCGCCAACCATCTCGAAGATGCCTATCCCGACCGGCTGTCCCTGTTCGGCGGCGAGGCGGGGCGGGCGCTCGCACGCTACTTCAACAACTGGTGCGGCCTTTGGCTCACGCCGGAGATCGCGAGCTTCATCTTGTTCGACATGCTCGACCATATCGACGAGGAAGACCGCGCCTATATCCGCCGCACGCGCGAGCCGCGCTTCGGGCCGCTGGAGAAATTGAACGAGACGCGCGCGGCACGCTTGCCGGCTTTCCAGAAGGCGCTCGATCCTCTGCGTCTCACGGTGAAGCAGAACGGTAACCTTCACGGCGCCACGCCGGGCATGGCGGATTTCATGGTCGCTGCGGCGTTCCATTGGGCGGAGCAGTCGAGCCGATTTGCGCTGCTTCAAACAGACGATCCGCTCTACTCTTGGAGCCGACGTCTCAACGGTCCCAGTCACGCGGAAAGGTAACGGACAGAGTAAATGATTACGCTTTACGATCTCGTCTTCCAGAATGACCGTCGCCCCAGCCCCTTCTGCTGGCGCGCCAAGTTCGCTTTGGCCCACAAGGGGCTGGAGTGGAAGGACGAGCCGACGGGATTCACCGAGAAGCACAAGATCGCCTTTGCCGATTCCCAGCTCCTGCCGGTGCTCAAGGACGGTGACGTGGCGGTGAAGGACAGCTGGGCGATCGCCTGCCATCTCGACAAGGCCTATCCCGACAAGCCGATCTTCGCCAGCGAGCAGGAGCGGCTGGCGGGCCAGCTCGCCAATGGCTGGACGGACGTCGCGATCAACGCGGCCGTGTTTCCGCTGGTCGTCGCCGATCTCGTGGAGCGCGTGCGGCCGGAGGACAAGGCCTACATCATCGAATCGCGCGGCAAGCGCCTGGGGACGGCCGACTTCGCGGGCTTCCAGGCGCGGGCGCGGGAGAAGGGCGTCGCCACGCTGCGGACGGCATTGGAGCCGGCGCGTCGTGTGCTGCGCGAGCAGAAGTTCCTGGGTGGCACGCGCACGAACTATGCCGACTATGCGCTGTTCGGCACTTTCATGTGGGCCTATGCGACCAGCCCGCTGGCGCTGCTGGAGAACGACGATCCCGTGCATGCCTGGCGCGAACGCATGTTCGACCAGTTCGACGGGATGGGCCGCAAGGCCAAGGCGGCCTGACGCCTGCAACGACAAGAGGGAGACATCCAATGGCGGATGCCAATGCCAAACCCTTCGATCCGGCCCAGCATCGCTTCGGGCCGGCGCACTGGTTCGAGGACCTGAAGGTCGGCCAGAAGTTCTACATCAACTCGCGCACCCAGACCGATGCGCTGTTCTCGGCCTTCCAGCTGGCCAGCGGGGACAACCACCCGATCCACTACGACCGCGAGTACTGCAAGGCGCTGGGACATCGCGACATGCTGGCCCACGGGTTGCAGGTCGCGATCCAGGGCGCGGCCGGCGGCGGCATCTTTCCGCATATCGTGGGCGAGTCGCTGGTCGGCTTCCTGGAGCAGTCCTCGCGCTTCCTGAAGCCGGTCTATGTCGGCGACACGCTCTATCCCATGCTTGAGATCGTCGAACTGAAGCCCGGCCGCACCACCGGCGTGGCCATCCTGAAGCTCACCATCCATAACCAGTCGGGCGAGCTGGTGTGCGACGGCGAGCACAAGTACCTTGTCAAAAAGCGGCCGCAGTAGCCGACAGAGGAGAGACCATGATTGGCGTTATCGCGAAGCTCACCATCAAGCCCGGCACCAATGCCGACTTCGAGGCGACGATGAAGGCCCTGCAGGCCAAGGTGCAGGCCGACGAACCGGGCAACAAGCTCTACGCGCTGCACAAGACGGCCGACGTTAATGTTTATGTCATGCTGGAACGCTACGAAAACCAGGCGGCACTCGAAGCCCATCGGGCGGCGCCGCACTTCAAGGAGCTTGGCCGCAAGCTCGGCGACTATCTTGCCGGCCGTCCCGACGTGCAGGTGATGGAAGAAATCTGAGGCCCTGAACCGGGGAAGAGTCCCAGGGACGTATGGGGGACGCATGGACGGTATCATCCACCGGCATACCAAGCCCGGTACCGCTCCCGGAACGCTCGCCGGACGCGCTCCCGTTCCCGACGAGGCTCTCGACTTTACCCTGGTCGAATACACGCCGGACGACGTCCAGGTCGTGCATGGGGTGGAGGTCGACGAATGTCGCTTCCACCTCGGCACGCCGGGCCATACCTGGATCGACGTGGCGGGTCGCCCCAGCTCCGAGATGCTGCGCAATCTCGGCATGGCCTTCAACCTGCATCCGCTGGCGCTCGAAGACGTCTTCCACGCCAACCAGCGCAGCAAGATCGACCTCTACGAGGGGCAGGGCTTCATCGTCCTCAACGATCCGATCTACGAGGACGGCGTGCTGCTGTCGCGACAGGTCAGCATCTTCTTCGGCGACAACTACGTCATCTCCTTCCACGATCACAAGGTCGACATCTTCAAGCCGGTGCGGGACCGTATCCAGACGGCTGGCTCGCGGCTGCGCATCTTCGGCATCGACTACCTCGTCTACGCGTTGATCGATCTCGTGGTCGACCGCAAGTTTCCGCTGATCGAGGCGGTGTCGAACCACCTCGAACAGCTCGAGGACGAGGCGCTGGAACGTGCGACGAAGGACACGCTCTACCACATCCATCAGGCGCGACGGGCGCTGGTCGCCTTCCACCGCATCCAGTGGGCCGAGCGCGAGACGGTTCTCGCGGTGATGCGGCCCGACGTGCCGTTCATCATGCCGGAGACGCGCACCTACCTGCGCGACTGCTTCGACCATGCGGTGGCGGTTCTTGACCTGGTCGAGAGCTACCGTGAAATGACGAACAGTCTGATGGAAGTCTATCTGATGGACTCCTCCAACCGCATGTCGGAGGTGATGAAGACGATGGCGATCATCACCGTCTTCTTCATGCCCTTGAGTTTCCTGGCCGGCATCTACGGCATGAACTTCGAGCGCGACGTCGGCAACATGCCGGAACTGGGCTGGCAGTACGGCTACTACTTCTTCTGGTTCATGGTCGTCGTGATCGTCGGCAGTATTTTCTTCTGGTTGAAGCGCAAGCGGTGGATTTGAGCAGATGACGAACGCCTATCGTATTTTCGGGTCCGAACTGTCGCCCTATTCGGTGAAAGTGCGTTCGTTCTTTCGCTTCAAGGGCATCGAGCATACGTGGATTCCGCGCTCGCCGGCCGTGCAGGCGGAGTTCCAGAAGTATGCCAAGCTGCCGCTGGTTCCGCTGGTCGTGACCCCGAAGGACGAGGGCCTTCAGGATTCGACGCCGATCCTCGAACGCATCGAAGCTGCGCATCCGGAGCCGTCGGTGACGCCGGACGATCCCGCACTCGCCTTCGTCTCGGCGCTGCTGGAGGAATATGGCGACGAGTGGGGCAATAAATGGATGTTCCATTACCGCTGGCACTACCAGCCCGATGCCTGGTCGACGGCGGAGCGCATCGCGCAGCAGATGATGGGGGCGGAGGGGACGCTCGCGGTCGCGCAGGCGCGGGCGGCGGTGGCCGAGCGCATGATGGGCCGGTTGGGTTTCGTGGGCTCCAACGGCAAGACCCGGCCGCTGATCGAAGCCTCGTTCAAGAAGGCGGCGGCATTGCTCGACGCCCATCTCGCGACGCGGCCCTATGTCCTGGGCGCGCGGCCTTCGATGGCGGATTTCGGCCTGTGGGGCCAGTTCTACGAAGCCGCGACCGATCCGACGCCGGGTGCGCTGCTGCGGGCGTCGGCACCGCATGTGATGGCCTGGGTGAAGCGCATGCTGTCGCCCAAGGTCGAGGGTTCCTTCGAGACCCTGGCGGCGCTGTCGCCGACCCTGATGCCGCTGCTCAAGGAGGAGGTGGCCGGCCTCTTCCTGCCGTGGTCGCAGGCCAATGCGCAGGCGATCGAGCGCGGCGACAAGAGCTTCACGATGACCCTCGGCGGTTCGGAATGGACGCAGGAGCCGCAGAAGTACCATGCGCGGTCGCTCGCCGAGATCCGGCGCAAGTATGCGGCCGCCAAGGGGGTAGCAGGTCTGGAGCCGATACTTGCCGAGAGCGGCTGCCTGAAAGGCCTGGCGAGCTAGAGCCTGCTCAGCGCAGCGACGAGCCGATCAGCGTCAGTCCGGAGAAGGCCAGCAGCGCCAGCAGGATGCGGCGGAACTGCACGTCGTCGATGCGGCCATAGAGGGCGAGGCCGATCCGCGCCCCGATCAGGGTCGTAGGCACGCAGATCGCAGCCCAGATGAAGAACGTCCGGTCGAGAAAGCCCGCGATGCCGGCGGAGATCAACGCGAGGAAGAGCACGCTCATGTTGAAGGGCTGGTTGACGCCGCGCTGCTCGTTCTTGCCGTAGCCGCGAAGCTGCGCCCAGATCGTGGGAGCGGGGCCGCTCAGGCTTGCCATCCCACCCAGCACGCCGCCGACCAGGCCCACCGCAGCGTCGGCGACGCGGCCGCCGCCGGCGACGACGGGCGGGCGGCGCACGAAGGCCATCCAGGCGCTGTAGACGATTAGCAGGAGGCCGACGCCGACCTTGAGCGGCTGTGGCCGGACATCTTCGAGGAGCATGGTGCCGATCGGCACGCCGATCGCTCCGGCCACGAGAAACGGCCAGAGCCGCGGCCAGCGGATGCCGCTCCAGATGCGCGGCAGCGATTGTATGTGGCCGGCGACGCTGCAAAGCGCCGTCAGAGGCGCGGCCGTCAACGGCGACATGGCCTGTAGCCAGAAGCCCAGCGCCACCAGCGCATAGCCGGTGCCGCTCAATCCGTTGACGAAACCCGCAGCAAGTGCCCCGGCGACGACGATTGCGATGTCGCCGGGGGGAGGGAGATCCACGCCGATTACGCTCCGGCGCTGAACGCCTGGATGCCGGTCATGGCGCGGCCGAGGATCAGCGCGTGCACGTCGTGCGTGCCCTCGTAGGTGTTCACTGCTTCGAGGTTCATGACGTGACGGATCACGTGATACTCGTCCGACACGCCGTTGCCGCCGTGCATGTCGCGGGCGACGCGGGCGATGTCCAGCGCCTTGCCGCAGTTATTGCGCTTGATCAGGGAGATCATCTCCGGCTGGGCGTGGCCCTGGTCCTTGAGGCGGCCGACGCGCAGGCAGGCCTGCAGGCCGATCGCGATCTCGGTCTGCATGTCGGCCAGCTTCTTCTGGATGAGCTGGTTGGCGGCCAGCGGCCGGCCGAACTGCTTGCGGTCGAGCGTGTAGTTGCGCGCCTGCTTCCAGCAGAACTCCGCGGCGCCCATGGCGCCCCAGGCGATGCCGTAGCGGGCATTGTTGAGGCAGCCGAACGGACCGCCCAGGCCCGAGACGTTGGGCATCAGGTTCTCGGCCGGCACGAAGACCTCGTCGAGCATGATGGCGCCGGTCGTCGAGGCGCGCAGGCTGAACTTGCCTTCGATCTTGGGCGTCTCGATGCCCTTCCAGCCGCGCTCCAGGATGAAGCCGCGGATCGCGCCGCCGTCGAGCTTGGCCCAGATCACCAGCACGTCGGCGATCGGCGAGTTGGTGATCCACATCTTGGAGCCCGAGAGCTTGAAGCCGCCCGGCACCGTCACGGCGCGGGTCTTCATGCCGCCCGGATCGGAGCCGTGATCGGGCTCGGTGAGGCCGAAGCAGCCGACCCACTCGCCGGTCGCGAGCTTGGGCAGGTACTTCATGCGCTGCTCTTCGCTGCCGTAGGCGTAGATCGGATGCATGACCAGCGAGGACTGCACGCTCATCGCCGAGCGGTAGCCGGAATCGACGCGCTCGACCTCGCGCGCCACCAGGCCGTACGTCGTGTAGTTGGCGCCGGCGCAGCCATACTTCTCGGGGATCGTCGAACCGAGCAGGCCCAGCGCGCCGAACTCGTTCATGATCTCGCGGTCGAACTTCTCGTTGCGATTGGCCAGCAGCACGCGCGGCATCAGCTTGTCCTGGCAGTAATCGCGCGCGGCATCGCGGATCGCGACTTCCTCCTCGGTGAGCTGATCGTCGAGGAAGAACGGATCTTCCCAGTCGAACGGCTTGGCGTCGGCGGAAATGCCCTTGGCGGCACTCTTCATCGGGGTCGCGGCGGTGGCCATATCTTCTCCTGGCTATTTCCGCGGCGTCTTAACAGGCGAGGCGGGCCACGCCAACCGTTGCGGCGAACGGTCCTGGCAGTCCAAATACGCAATGATCGTTCGCCGGAGAGGCGTAGCCTGGCCGTCGTCAGGCGGTCCCTACTGCCCCCTCGGTGCGGCCTGTCAGGGCTCGGAAAATCTCCAGGGTGAGTTTGCCGAAGGCTTCGGAGGCCCTGAGTTCGACCGTGCGCGGGCGGGGCAGATCGATGCGCAGGTCCGCCGCGACGCGGCCCGGGCGGGCCGACATGACCAGCACACGGTCGGACAGGAACACGGCCTCGGGGATCGAATGGGTGACGAACAGGACCGTCTTGCGGGCGTCGCGGGACAGGTCCTTCTCGCCCCAGATGCGCAGCAGTTCGAGGGCCATGTCGTCCCGTGTCATGGCGTCCAGCGCGCCGAACGGCTCGTCCATCAGCAGGAGCGGCGGATCGAGCAGCAGGGCGCGGCAGAGCGCGGCACGTTGTTGCATGCCGCCGGACAATTCGCGCGGCAGCTTGGGGCCGAAGCCGCCGAGGCCGGCCATCTCGAGAAGCTGCTCGGCCCGCGATCTCAACGCTTTGGGGTCCTTGCCGGCAAGCTCGGCGGGAAGGAGTACGTTCTCCAGGATGGAGCGCCACTTCAGCAGGATCGGCGCCTGGAAGACCATGCCGATATCGGGGATCGGCTGCGTCACCGGGCGGCCGGAAACGGTGACGGTGCCCGACGTGGCCGGTCGCAGCCCGGCCACGATCCTGAGCAAAGTCGACTTTCCGCAGCCGCTCGGGCCGACCAGCGAGACGAACTCGCCGGCGCCGATGGCGGAAGTGATGCCGGCGAGGGCCTCGACAGGGCCGCTCGCCGCTTCATATGTCATGCCGACCTTGTCGAGGTCGATCAGTGTCTTGGTCACGCTACGCGAATGCCCAGATTGGTTGCAGGCATCAGTTGCTGGGCATGGCGACCTTGGTGAAGAAGTCGGTCGAGTAGGTGTCCTTGCACTCGACCTTCTTCGGCAGGCCCATGTAGGTGTTCACGAGATCGACCGACTCGCACATCTTCTTGGCGTCGATCCAGCCGATGCCGTTCTTGGCGTACCGTTCGGTCTTCATCAGGCCGAGGCCGATCATCATGTTGGGCGTCATCACTTCGACGTCGACTTCGGGAACGCGCTTCTTGAAAATTTCCATCGCGGCCTTCGGGTCGGCCATCACATCGCGCCAGCCCATGTAGGAGGCTTCGAGGAAGGCCTTCAGAACGGCCGGGCGCTCCTTCATCGTCTTGGCGCTGGCAATGATCGACATGGAGTACATGTCGAAGCCGAAATCGGCCCACGGCATCATCACCACGTTGCCCTTGCCCGCGGCCTTCTCGTAGAGCGGCAGGCCGGTCGAGTAGTCGCCGACGCCGTCCATGCGCTTCTCGGCGACGGCGGCGATCTTGGCGGCCGGCTCGATGTTCACCCACGAGACCTTGCTGACGTCGATGCCGTTCACCTTGGCGAAGGCCGGGAACATCTGGCGCTGGCTGTCGCCCGGAGGGGCGCCCAGGGTCTTGCCTTCGAGGTCCTTGGGCTTGGTGAGCGGCTTGTCCTTCAGGCTGAAGATGTTGAGCGGCGTCTTGTCGAACACCATGCCCACGGTCTTGACCGTCGTGCCACGGCCGATCGAGGCGATCACGACGGCAGCGTCGGCCAGACCGGCATCGGCGCGGCCGGTATCGACCTTGGCGATGGAATCGCCGGAACCCTTGGAGTTCTCCAGGGTCACGTCGAGACCCTTGGCCTTGTAGTAGCCCTTGTCGAGGGCGACCCAGTAGGCCGCGTGGTCGCCGACGGCAAACCAGTTCAGCGCGAAGGTGAATTTCTCCTGCGCCGAGGCGCTACCCGTGCCCGCGATCAGCGCGGCCAGAGCCAACGATAGTGTCTTTTTCATAGTTATCTCCCTTTACCCTTCCCCGTAATCAATCGACGCCCTCGGCCCACGGCGCCCAGAGCTGCGCCAGCAGGACGACGGCGCCGTAGAGCAGCAGCCCGACGATCGAGATCCAGATCAGCGCGGCGAAAGCCACGGCCGTGTTCATGCTGCTCTGCGTCGTGGTGATGACGTAGCCCAGGCCCTTCTGCGAGGCGACGAACTCGCCGACGATGGCGCCGACGACGGCGGCGGTCGCCGTGATCTTCAGCGCGCTCAGGATGTAGGGCAGGGCGTTGGGAATGCGGATCTTGGCGAAGATCTTCCACTTCGGCGCGTTGAAGACGCGGCCGAGATCCAGCATGTCGGCTTCGACCTGGCTCAGGCCGACGGCGGTGTTGATGACCACCGGAAAGAAGCCGATCAGCGCCCCCATCAGCATGTTGGGAAAGATGCCGTAGCCCATCCAGATCAGGAACAGGGGCGCGATCGCCACCTTGGGCAGCGTGTTCACGAACACCAGGAAGGGCACCAGCGCGTTGGCGATCAGCGGCGACCAGGCAATAGCCACGCCAAGCGCCACGCCGACGACGGCCGCCAGCACGAAGGCGCCGATGATTTCGAGTGTCGTTGCCCAGAGATGCTGAGTCCAGCCGATCTCGCTGTGCCACAGCGCGTTCCAGACGGCGAGCGGAGAAGGCAGGAGATATTCGCGAATGCCGCCCAGGCTCACGGCGAGCTGCCAGCACACCAGCAAAAAGGCGAACAGGGCGACCGTCGGCCAATATTGTCGACTGAGGCTGGAAAATTTCGTCATGCGCTGGCAGCGATGAATCGCTTCACCGCTTTTGTCTCGCTGTTAGTATGCGCACACATGATGTGAGACTGGCGAACGCGGATTTGCCCGTCAAGGCGAGGATCGTCAGTGAAGCTCTCTCTGTGCAACGAAGTGATCCGCGATCTCTCTTTCGAGCGGCAATGTGCGCTGGCCGCAGGCCTCGGCTACCGTGGCCTCGAAGTCGCCCCGTTCACGTTCGGCGACGACGCTTGGCAGATGCCGGCCGCGAAGCGCAGCGAGATCCGGCGCGCGTGCAGCGATGCCGGCATCAAGGTGAGCGGCTTGCATTGGCTGCTGGCGGCGCCGGCGGGCCTGTCGATCACCACCGCCGACAAACTGGTCTGGCAGAAAAGCGTCGATGTTCTGTGCCACCTGGTCGATCTTTGCGCGGAGCTGGGCGGCACCTATCTCGTCCATGGCTCGCCGGCGCAGCGCCGGGTGGCGGGTGCCGACGATGGCAAGCGTGCCGAGGAGGCCTGGGCCAAGGCCGCCGAGGCATCGGCGCAGGCGGGGGTCGTCTATTGCCTGGAACCGCTCGCCCGGCCGGACTGCAATTTCGTCAATACGCTGGCCGAAGGGGCTGATGTGGCGCGCCGCATCGCCAATCCTGCGTTCAGGATCATGGTCGACACGCTGGCCAGCAGCCTGGAAGAGAAGGAGCCGGTGGCCGATGCGATCCGGCGCTGGATGCCGACAGGCCTGATGGCACATGTGCAGTTCAACGACCGCAACAAGCGCGGGCCGGGGCAGGGCGGCGACAAGTTCGCGCCCGCGGTCGGCGCGTTGCGCGAGACCGGCTATACCGGCTGGGTCGCCATGGAACCCTTCATCTACGAGCCCGATGGGCCGACCTGCGCAGCGCGCATGATCGGCTACGTGCAGGGGCTGCTGGAGCAAGACGTATGAAAGTGAAACTGGAGGCAGTCGATCGGTTCGAGCGCGATCATCGCCTGCGCCTGCCGTTCCGCTTCGGCGTGATCACGGTCACGCAGGGCATCCAGGCGATCATCCGCGTGCGCATCGCGCTGGAGGACGGCCGGACCGGCGAGGGCGTCGCGGCCGAGGCGCTGGGCGCCAAGTGGTTCGAGAAGAGCCCCGAATTCTCCGACGCCCAGAACCTCGACCAGCTTCGTCAGGCACTGCAACTCGCCATCGAGCTTTACACGGCGCAGGGCTTCGCCACGCCGTTCGGCCTCTATGCCGGCGCCTACCGCCAGCAGATCGCCCGCGGTGCCGAGCTGGGCCTGAATCCGCTGGTCGCCTCTTATGGTCCGGCGCTGCTCGACCGGGCGATCATCGATGCCCTGGGCAAGATCACCGGCCAGTCCTTTGCCCGGATGATCGCAGCCAATGTGCCGGGCATCGAAGCGACCGACCTGACGCCGGACATCGACGCGGCGCATCTCGCATCCTTCCTGGCAGGCCTGAAGCCTTGCGCGTCGATCGATCTTCGTCATACCGTGGGCCTCGTCGATCCGCTGACGACGGCCGAGCGGTCGGCCTCCGAGCGGGTGAACGACGGCTTGCCGGAAACGCTGGAAGAGGTCGTGTCCTACTATGGCGGCCGCTACTACAAGCTGAAGGTCGGCGGCGATGTCCGCACCGATCTCGACCGGCTGACCCGCATCGCGGCGGTGCTCGATGGCAAGGTCGGGGCCGGCGCGGGCGACTATCGCGTCACTTTCGACGGCAACGAACAGTACGACGACGTCGACGGCATCGTCGAACTCTGGCGCAAGGTCGAGGAGACGCCGGCACTGGCGAAGATGGTGAAGGCGACGCTGTTCATCGAGCAGCCGATCAAGCGTCAGGCGGCGTTGAGCCGGCCCGTCACGGCGCTGGCCGAGTACCGCCCCGTGATCATCGACGAGTCCGACGGCGAACTCTCGACGTTCCCGCAGGCGCTGAAGCTCGGTTATGCCGGCGTCTCGAGCAAGAACTGCAAGGGCTTCTACAAGTCGATCCTGAACGCCGCGCGCGCGGCCAGGCTCGGGCCGGGCTATTTCATGTCGGCCGAGGACCTGACGACGCAGCCCGGCGTCAGCGTGCAGCAGGACCTCGCGCTGGTCTCGCTGCTTGGCCTGACGCATGTCGAACGCAACGCGCATCACTTCATCGACGGCATGTCCTCGGCTTCCGAGGCGGAGCAGGCGGCCTTCGTGAAGGCCCATCCCGATCTCTACGAGCGGCAGCCCGGCCGGCCGGCGCGGCTGCGCGCCAAAGGTGGCAAGCTGGCGCTGGGGTCGCTGGGATGTCCGGGCTTCGCCGTCGGTGTCGATCTCGACCTTACAGCGTTGCGGACGATGCCAGCGGCGCCCAAGGACCGGCTGCACCCCGCCCACCCCGGAGGCAAGACATGAGTGCCAACCTTCCCGCGCGCTTCGAGAGTGTCGAGGCGGTCGAGGATTTCATGACCGCGCCGTCGGCCGAACTCGTGGCCGATCTGGCGGCGACGCCGGGCGATATCCTGGTGCTGGGCGTCGGCGGCAAGATGGGCCCGACCCTAGCCCGCATAGCCAAGCGCGCGGCGCCAACCAAGCGCGTGATGGGCGTCGCGCGCTTCAGCGAGCCCGGCGTGCGCGAGGCCCTGGAGAAGGCCGGTGTCGAGCCGATTGCCGCCGATCTGCTGGATCGCGCCGCGCTGGAGCAACTGCCGAAGGCCGCCAACGTCGTCTTCATGGCCGGCCGCAAGTTCGGCGCGACCGGCAACGTGCCGCTCACCTGGGCGATGAACGTGCAGGTGCCGGCCATGGTGGCCGAAGTCTTCAAGGCGTCGCGCATCGTGGCCTTCTCGACGGGCTGCGTTTATCCCTTCGTGCCCGTCGACAGCGGCGGCGCGACCGAGGAGGTGGCGCCGGTGCCGCCGTCGGGCGACTACGCCAACTCCTGCGTCGGCCGCGAGCGCATGTTCGAGTATTTCTCCGCGCTGCATGGCACGCCGGGCCGGCTGTTCCGGCTGAACTACGCCATCGACATGCGCTACGGTGTCCTGCACGACGTCGGCTGCAAGGTGCGGGACGGCGAGCCCATCGATCTCTCGATGGGCCATGTCAATGTGATCTGGCAGGGCGACGCCAATACCGTGGCGCTGCGCTGTCTCGCACGTGCAACCACGCCGACCACGCCGATCAACGTGACCGGCCTCGAAACAATCGAGATCCGTTGGCTGGCCGCCGAGTTCGGCAAGCTCTTGGGCAAGATCCCGACGCTCACCGGCAAGGAAGCGCCGACCGGGTGGCTGAACGACGCCAGCCGCATGGCCAAGGAGTTCGGGCCGCCCAGCGTGCCTCTGTCGAAGATGATCGAATGGACGGCGGACTGGCTGGAACGCGACATGGTCACCCTGAACAAGCCCACGCATTACGAGGTGCGCGATGGCAAGTACTGACGTGCTCGACGTCAGGCCGATCGCGCCCGAGCAGAGCGACGCGGTGTGGCCGTTGTCGATCGAAGCGGGCTGGAATCAGAGTGTCGCCGACTGGCGTTTCATGCTGGGCGCGGGACGGGGTTTTGGCTGCACCGCTGCCGACGGCACGTGGCAGGCGAGTTCGCTGGTTCTGCCGCTGGGACAGAGGCTCGCGTGGATCAGCATGGTGCTGGTCACGCAGGCGCGGCGTCGGGGTGGCGTCGGGACGGAGCTGCTGAAACGCTGCATCGAGGAAGTGCGTTCGGCCGGCGCCGTGGCCGGTCTCGATGCGACCGACCAGGGCCGGCCGATCTATCTCGGGTTGGGCTTCCGCGATCTCTATCGCATCGCCCGCTGGCACTTCGACCGCGCGACGGGCGAGGCGGTGCCGCCGCCGCCGGGCGTCACGATCCGGCCGATTGTCCACGCCGACCTGCCGCGCCTCGCCACCTACGACCGGCCGCTCACGGGTATGGAGCGGCCGTCCATCCTGGTGCATCTCGCGCTGCGCCAGCCGGGGCGGGCGTGGATCGCCGAGGATGTAGCCGGCAAGATCGTGGGCTTCGTGCTGGGCCGCGAAGGCCGGACGGCGACGTCGCTGGGCCCCGTCGTGGCCGACAGCGAAGCCATTGCGCTCGCATTGATCTCGAAGGCCGCAGCGGCGGCACCGGGTCCCTTCATCATCGACGTACCTGAGGCCCATCGCGCGGTACGGCAATGGCTTGAAGCACAGGGCGCGACGTCGCCGCGAGGCTATATGCGGATGACCCTAGGCGAGGCGAAGGGGCTCGACGATCCGCGTCATGTCTTTGCCCTCGCCGGTCCGGAACTGGGTTAGGATACGACCATGACCACCGACAAGGCTCTCCACTGGCGCGATCTGCCGGCGCCTGTCCTGTCTCTCCTGCGGCAAGGCACCGTGATCCCGGCGCATCCGCTGGCGCTCGACCCCGAACGCAAGTTCGACAAGCGCTCGCAGCGCGCCATCAGCCGCTACTACCTCGACGCCGGCTCCGGTGGCTTGGCCGTCGGGGTGCATTCGACCCAGTTCGCGATCCGCGAAGTCGGGCTCTACAAGCCGGTGCTGGAACTCGCCATCGAGACGGCGCGCGACTGGACCGACCGGCCGCTGGTGATGATCGCCGGCGCCGTCGGCAAGACCGCGCAGGCGGTCGAGGAGGCGCGGACCGCCCGGTCGCTGGGCTATCACGCCGTCCTCCTGTCGCTCGCCGCCTTAAAGGGCGCCAGCGAGGACGAGTTGATCGAGCATTGCACGGCGGTGGCCAAGGAGATGCCGCTGATCGGCTTCTACCTGCAGACGGCGGTGGGCGGCATTCCGCTGTCGCGCGCCTTCTGGGCCCGCTTCGCCGCCATCGACAATGTCGTGGCGATCAAGGTCGCGCCGTTCAACCGCTACCGCACGCTCGATGTCTGCTTCGGCATTGCCGCGGCCGAGGCCGAGGATCGGATCACGCTCTACACCGGCAACGACGACCATATCGTCGCCGATCTCGTGACGCCGATGGTCGTGCGCACCGGGAACCGCGAGGTCACCTTGCGCTTCCAGGGCGGCCTGCTGGGGCACTGGAGCGTGTGGACGCGTGGGGCGGTGAAGATGCTGGAACGGTTGAAGCTATCGGTGTCGGCGGGCGCCATTCCGCCCGAAGTGCTGGCGCTCGATTCCTTCGTGACCGACTGCAACAGCGTCGTCTTCGACGTCGACCACGATTTCGCCGGCTGCATTCCGGGCTGCCACGAAATCCTGCGGCGGCAGGGGCTGCTGACGTCGATCGAGTGCCTCGATCCGCACGAGAAGCTGAGCGAGGGCCAGAGCGCCGGCATCGACCGGCTCTATGCGACCTACCCCGAACTGCACGACGATGCCTTCGTCGCCGCCAACATCGAGCGCTGGCGGAACTGAACTCGTGGAGAACCTCTTTGCAACGCACGATGCGCTCGCCGTTGCAGGGCTGATCAAGACCCGGAAGCTCGGCGCGCAGGAATTGCTGGAGGCCACGCTCGCGCGATTGCGCAGCGTCAACGGCAAGCTGAACGCGATCACGGACTTCTACGAAGGCGACCTGCTCGAACGGTCGGTCGCCGCAGCTGGGGAGGGACCGTTCCAGGGCATTCCCTTCGTGGTCAAGCAGCTCATGGCCGATTGTGCCGGGACGCCGACCACCCTGGGCTCGAAGTTCTTTGCCAAGGAGCCTGTTGCTGTTGCCGACAGCACCGCGGTCGCGCGGATGCGTCGGGCCGGCCTCGTGATCGTCGGACGCAGCAACACCAGCGAGTTGGGGCTGGCGCCCACAACCGAGCCCGCCTTTGGCGGCGCGACAGTAAGCCCCTGGCGTCCCGACCTGTCGCCCGGCGGATCGTCGGGCGGGTCGGCGGCCGTGGTCGCAGCGCGAGCACTGCCCATGGCTCACGCGACGGACGGCGGCGGCTCGATCCGCATTCCGGCCTCGTTGTGCGGCCTGTTCGGCCTGAAGCCGTCGCGCGGCCGGGTGAGCCTGGCGCCGCTCGGCGAGACCCTGGCCGGCGCGGGTGCGCAGCTTGGCGTGTCGATCTCCGTGCGCGACAGTGCGGCGTTGCTCGACGCGATTGCCGGCGACGCGCCGGGAGACCCCTACGTTTCGCCGCCGGCAAGCGGCAGTTTCCTCGCGGCCACCGGGCGGCCGCCGGGCCGATTGCGCGTTGCCTTCATGCAGGCGCTGAAGGGCAGACCGCCGCTGCATCCTGCGCTGGTTGCCGCCGTCGAGCAGACGGCGACGCTGCTGGGCGAGCTGGGACACCATGTCGAACAGGCCGAGCCCGATCTCGACGGCGCCGCCATGGGCGCGGCGTTCGGCACGGTGATGGCCGCCAACACCTTCACCAACATCCAGCTTCGCGCCAGCGGCCGTATACCGGGGCCGGACGATCTGGAGCCGGTCACGCGGCTTTCGGCCGAGCGCGGCGGCAAGATCACTGCCGACACTTACATCCGCGCCGTGCAGACCTTCCATCGCACCGGCCGGCAGCTCGGCGCCTTCTTCGAGCGCTACGATATCCTGCTTTCGCCGACTCTGGCCTGCACCCACTTGCCGTTGGGGACGGTCCGCACGGACGATACGCTCGACCATTACGAGGAAGGGCTGGCGCCAATGGTGCCGTTTACATCCGTCTGTAACATGACGGGTGTACCGGCGATGTCGGTGCCGCTCGCCTGGGCGGAAGACGGGCTTCCGATAGGTATGCATTTCGTGGGCCGCTTCGGCGCCGAAGAAATGCTATTCTCTCTGGCAGCCCAGCTCGAAGAAGCTCGGCCGTGGCGGGACAAGCGGCCGCCCTTGCAGGTGTGATTGAGGGAAAGACGAGATGCGCACGGTCATCGTGGGTTTCATCGCGGGCTTCCTGAGTGTGCTGACCTTCCATCAGCTTGGTTTCCACATCGCCAACGAACTCGGAGTCGCCCGCTCCGTCATCTACAACATGCGGCCGGTGCCGCCGTTCGGCGCGCCGGTGATCCTCTCGGGCGCGTTCTGGGGCGGCCTGTGGGGCATCGTCGGCGCCTATCTCGTGCCGCGCCTGCCGGCCTGGCTGGACGGACCTTATGGCTGGATGGCGTTCGCCGGAATCCTGGTGACCCTGGTCAACTGGTTCGTCGTGCTGCCGATCAAGGGGGCCCCGGTCGGCAACGGGTTCAATCTGCCCGGCGTCGTCGTCGCGCCGATCGTCTATGCCTTCTGGGGGCTGGGCATCTGGATATTCATCGGGTTGCTGCGACGGGCCCTCGGCTGGCGCTAGAACAGGAGTCGTCTCGATGCTGATCGCCGATGCCCAGGTACATATCTGGGCAGCCAATACGCCTGAGCGTCCGTGGCCCGCGCGCGCCGAACCTCATCGCGCGCCGCTCGGCAAGGAAGAGCTGCTGGCGGAGATGGACAAGGCCGGCGTCGACCGTGTGATCCTCGTGCCGCCATCGTGGGAAGGCGACCGCAACGACCTCGCGATCGAAGCCGCCGCAGCTCACCCGGATCGCTTCGCCGTCATGGGCCGCTTCGATCCCGAAGCGCCCGGCGCGCGCGGCCAGATTGCCAACTGGAAGACGCAGCCGGGCATGCTCGGCATGCACTTCACCTTCCATACCGAGATCCTGCGCAAGCCCTTGCTCGACGGCAGCTTCGACTGGGTCTGGGGCGAGATGGAGAAGGCGGGCACTCCCGCCATGGTGCTGTTTCATCACGAGTACATGCACCTCGCCGATGGCATCGCCGAACGCTATCCGGGGCTACGCCTAGTGCTCGATCATCTCGGGCTGAAGAGCGGCAAGGGTGTCACGGAAGCGTCGAACTTCGCGACGCTCGACAAGGTGCTGGCATTGGCCAAGCGACCGAACGTGGCGGCCAAGGTTTCGGCATTGCCGTGCTACGCCGATGACAAAACTTATCCTTTCAGATCGCTCCACGCACATATCGAGCGCGTATTCGATGCTTTCGGACCAAAGCGTACTTTTTGGGGAACCGATTGGTCGCGGCTGCCTTGTAACTACAGCCAGGGCATCACCATGTTTACGGAGGAGTTGCCGTGGCTCGCGGGTCAGGACCTCGAATGGGTCATGGGCCGTGGCGTATGTGAGTGGATTGGATGGAGGATCTGATGCTTGGTAGCAAGCGTAGCGTCCCGCTCTGGCGACAGCGCCGGACCCAGCTTCTGCCCCTGGAACAGTCTTTGGCCGCCGGCCGGACCGGCAGCCGTGTCGTCAAGCCCGCCCTGGCCGCGAAGGACATCAAAGTCGCACGGGCGAGGAGCCGGATGAAAGCCGAAGCCAAGCGGATGGGCCGCTTCTCCGAAGCGTAGTCGAGCCTAGAGGGCGCGCGTCACGGTTTCCGAGCCGCCGCCCCAGATCGGCAGATAACTCATCTTGTAGCCGGCGCCGCCCGTCACGATGACGTGGATGGCGTCCGGTGCGCGCGCAACGCCCTGGCCTTCGTCGAAGAGATGGCGCTGCACGCGGGCAAGGTCCCAGCCGTCGTGGCGCACGATCTTCTCGGCCATTTCCAACGGCAGGAGAACGATCTGCTCGCCGCGTTCGTTCTTGCGGGCCACACCCGATATTACGATGGCGGAGCGCATGGCCGTCGCAATCGGCGAGAGGATGGCTTCAGGAGTCGCACCCTCGCCATCGCCCGGCAGGATCTCGGCCGTTCCGGAAACCCCCATCACAGTGAGCGCGCTGGCGTCGCTGCCGAGGCCGCGGCGGGCCGGCAGCGTCGGGAAGGGGCCGTCGTTTCGTTCGGCAAAGCAGAAGGTGTATTTGCCCGGCTGTCCCATGGTCGCCATGTCGCCGACGTCCGATCGTGCGCCGCCGATGTTGCGGATCACGAGCTGCAACGCGCGCCCGATGCTGGCATTGGCGCGATTGCCCGGGCCGAGGCAGTTGGTGCCGGCATTCACACCGAGCTTGCGGGCGATCGGGCCGTGCAGGCAGAGCGCCACGCAGGCCGTGCCGGTGGTGGTGGCGATGCCCAGGAGATTGAAGCCCGGCTCCAGCGTCGCTTCGGCGGCCGCGAGAACCACCGGCAGTTCGGCCGGGCGGCAGCCGGCTAGCACACATTGATAGGCGACGGCCTCGGGGCTCAGTTCCCCGAACAATGGCGGCATTAGCCCGAGCGTGTCGCTGCGCGCCTTGGCGCCCGCCACCATCGCCTCGAGACGCCGCCGGGTCGGCGGCACGAGGGGAAGGCCGTCCGACAGTTCGGCCTCCGTCAGGATCTGCTGTGCGTCTTCCCAGCTCGTCTGCTCGTCGACGACCGGCCAGCCGCACCACGCCGTCATCGGGCGATGCGCGTGCAGGCGACCGTGGTGCCGCCGAACGACGGGATGAAGGCCGAGTGCTTGCCCGGCCCGCCGGCCACCGTGATGTGGATGTCTTCCGGCGCCCGCGCGATGGTGAACCAGTCGCCGTCGGGCTTGTGTCCCGTGCTGATGTAGGTGTCCTGGTTCTCGGCCGAAATCCGCGAAGCATGGACCCGCGAGCGGGCGAACAGCTCCTGCCGGATGGTCTCGATCGTGAAGCCGTCGCGCTTCAGGGTCGCGGCATGTTCGGGGCCGATGATCACGAACATCGGGCCCTTGCCGTAGATCGTATTGGCGCCCGGTGTGGCCATGCCGCCGGCGAAGGTCGTCAGCAGGCCATCGCCGCTCGTGCTGCCATGGTCGTTGAGGTTATGCGGGCCTTCGCCCGACATCACCGTGACCACGCTGTCGGTCGGCGCGAAGCCACGCTGGACGTGATAGGGTGTCCAAGGATTCTCTTCTTCGTTCTCGCCGAAGCAGAAGGTGTACTTCGCGGGATTGCCCTGAGTGGAGCGGTCCATCTCGCCGGGCTTGGCGCCGGCGACGTTCAGCAGCATGAGGCCAAGCGCCCGGCCGATCGTGGCATTGGCCTGCCAGCCCTGACCGAAGCAGTTCGAGCCGCAGTTGATCCTGAGTTCGTGGCGGATCGGTCCGCTGACCATCACCATCGGCGCGCAGGAATGCGTCGTGGCGAGCGTTCCATGCAGATTGTAGTCCGGATCGAGGACGCCGCGCAGCGCCGCGGTCACGACCGGGAAGTATTCCGGCTTGCAGCCCGCCATGACGGCATTGGCCGCGAGTGCCTGGATGGTGGGCACGATCTGGCGCGGCGGCACGGCCGGGTAGGGGCGGTTGTCGCCCCGCACCGTGTCGACGAACTTCGCAACCTTGGCCTCGGTGGGGATGTAGAGCGGCATGCCGTCGCTCCAGCCCTGTTCGGCGGCGAACTCGTTGAACGCCTCGACATCCATGTCGTCGAGGTCGATCACTTCCTGCTCGGCGATATCCTTCATTTTGCCGTCGCCTCGCTCAATCCCTTGGTCGCCGCTTCGATGCGCTCACGCAGCTCTTCCGCGTTGAGGCCGCCGATCGGATGCTTCACCACGATCAGCCGTGGTTCGACCTTGCGGGCCTTCGCCTGGGCGAGGACCAGCGGCTTGAAAGTCTCTGTGGCGATCACGTAGGCCGTGATGCCGAGTTTCTCGAGTTCGATGCTGTCGTGGAAACTCCACGATGAACAGCTTCCTCAATCCGCTATGGCGAGGAGGGCTCCGCGATACTTCGCGGCGACCTCCTGCAGCAGATCCTTCGGCGCCGGCTGGCTGGCGCTGTTCTTGGCGAGGAACTCGATATTGTCGACGTTGCGGAACGCGCCGAGCTTGTCGCGGATGCCGGACAGCAGCTCGCGGGCGTTCGGCTTGGAATTGGAGACGAGCGCGATGGCGTCGGTCGCCCAGTTGACGGGTTTCAGCGCCACCTTTGCGCCGCCGGCCGCCGCCAGTCCAAAGGTCGGGTTGATGATACGCATGCCCGTTCTCCTCACCACTATGGCTTGAGCGCCGCCACGATCGCCTTGGCCACTTTCTGGCCGTCGGCGATGGCGTCGGCGATGTAATGCCGTGCACCGGCGCGGACGTCGCCCACCGCGAAGATCAGCGGCATCGATGTCCGGCCCTGTTCGTCGACAACGATATGCCGGGTGGCGTCGCGTGCAAGCGAATCCGGCACGAATTCCGCAGCGGGAGACTGGCCGACATAGACGAACACCGCGTTGGCCGAAACGTCGTTTCGCGCGCCGTCGTTCTCGATGGTCACCGACTCCAGCCCGTTGTCGCCGGCGAGACCGACGATGCGGCCCGGCCGGGTCTTGATACCGTCGGCGACGCTGCCGTCCGGCGTGCCGAGCAGAGTGACGTCGCTGGCGATGCCGACCAGGGCTGCCGCCTCGTAAGGTGCCCAGCCGGTGGCGCCGGCCACGATGACGGGCTGGCCGGCATAGAGCGGGCCGTCGCAGATCGCGCAGTGCGACAGGCCGCGGCCTTCGTAGTTCTCTTCGTTCGGGACGCCGAGCTTGCCCTTGTTCAGGCCGGTCGCCACGACGATGGCGCGGCCCTCGTGCCGCTCGCCGTCCGCCGTTTCGATGGTGAAGGGGCCGTTGCCGGCAATGGAGGTCACTTCGCCGAAGCCGATCTCGACACCCGCCACGACGGCATCGTCGGTGAGACGTGCGGCCATGTCGGTGCCGTTGAACATCTCCTCGAAGTCGTGGAGCTCGCCCAGGTTCACCAGCTCGCCGCCCGGGGCGAGCTTGTCGAGGCAGAAGGCCTTGAGGCCGGCGCGTGCGGCTTCTGTGGCGGCAGTGAGGCCCGCGGGGCCGGCGCCGATGACGATCACGTCGTGGGAGGGAGTTGCCATGTATCCTTTACCTAAATCGCCGTCACCCTAATGGGCTCATCGTCCCTTGAACACGGGTTTGCGCTTCTCGATGAAGGCACGCATCGCTTCTTTGGAATCCTCGGTGCCCTGCAGGTTCACTGTCATGTTCTGCTCGAAGCGATAGCCGTCGCGCAGCGTCATTTCCTCGATGGTGTTCAGCGCGTGCTTGGCTGTCACGCTGGCGATCGGGCTCTTTGCGGCGATCTGGCGGGCGAGGTCCATCGCCGTGTCCATCAGCCTGTCGTCGGGAACGCAGGCCTCGACCACGCCCAGCCTGTAGAGTTCGGGGCCGGGCACGCGATAGCCCGTCAGCATCATGCGCCGCGCCCGCGAATGGCCGAACAGGCGCATGGCGTGGCGGCCACCGCCCATCAGGCCGACGTCGATCTCGGGCAGGCCGACCGAGGCGCTTTCGCCGGCCACGAGGATGTCGCAGGAGGCCGCGACCGCAAGGCCCGCACCGAGCGCGGGGCCGTTGATGGCGGCTATCACCGGCTTCTTGCATTCCATGATGGCGTGGAAGCATTCGCGGGCGTAGCGCATGCCGCGCCAGGCATCGCCCGGTCCGCGCTCGGCACCGGCGCGGGCCTTGATGTCGACGCCGGCGCAGAAGCACTTGCCCTTGCCGGTCAGGACGGCGACCCGCACCTCGTCGAGGTCGGAGATCCGGTCGAAAGCGCGGATCATTTCATCCTGTAATTCGGCGTTCTGGGCGTTCACGGGAGGGTTATCCATCGTCACGACGGCGATATGGTCCGCGATTTGCACCCGAATCATCTTGAGATCGTCCATCCATTTCCTCCCAAGGTTCGTTCAATACACCGCTTGCCAGTGCCCGCGAAAGCATCGTACGTCGCAAGGCAGGGAGTCAGAAAAAGACATGGCGTACTTCACGCAACAGCTGATCAACGCCATCACGCTGGGCGCAATCTACGGCCTGATCGCCATCGGCTATACGATGGTCTACGGCATCATCGGCATGATCAACTTCGCGCATGGCGAAGTGTTCATGATCGGTGCGTTCATCTCGCTCATCGGCTTCATGATCTGCAGCATGCTGGGGATCGGTTCGGCGCCCGTCGCGATCCTTCTCGTGCTGCTGCTGGCGATGGCGTTTTCCGCGGTCTATGGCTGGTCGATAGAACGCACGGCCTACCGACCGTTGCGCGGCTCGTTCCGTCTCGCGCCGCTGATCTCCGCCATCGGCGTCTCGATCGCCCTTCAGAACTACGTGCAGCTGGCGCAGGGCGCGCGGCCCAAGCCGGGCGGGCAGATCGTGTCCGGCGGCTTCACGCTCTTTGCCGACGACGGCTTCGACGTTCGCGTGACCTGGCTGCAGATCATCATCGTCGTGGTGACCATCGTGCTGATGGCGGGCTTCACCTGGCTGATCGCGCGCACCTCGCTCGGACGACAGCAACGCGCCTGCGAGCAGGACATGAAGATGGCGTCGCTGCTGGGCGTCAACGTCGACCGCACGATCTCGCTCACCTTCGTGCTGGGCGCGGCCCTGGCGGCAGTCGCGGGCATGCTCTTCCTGATGTACTACGGCGTCATCGACTTCTTCATCGGCTTCCTGGCCGGCATCAAAGCCTTCACCGCGGCCGTGCTGGGCGGCATCGGTTCGCTGCCGGGTGCCATGCTGGGCGGGCTGCTGATCGGGCTGATCGAGGTCTTCTGGGCCGCCTATTTTTCCAGCGAGTACAAGGACGTCGCCGCCTTCGCGATCCTGGTCCTGGTGCTGATCTTCCGGCCGACCGGACTGCTCGGCAAGCCGGAGATCGAGAAGGTCTGACCGCATGGGTTCGCGTCTGCCCCTGATGCTGAAGGACGCGGGCCTGACTGCCTTCGTCGGTGCGGCGCTCGGCATCTTCATCGTCGGCTTCCGTACCGTCGACGTCGGTCGCGGGCTCACCTTCGATTACCACCTCGTCGATCTCGCGGTGGCGGTCGTCGTGATCTTCCTGGGGCGTCTCGGCCTCTCGATGGCGGCGAACGGCCTGCGCTGGCCGGCGATCGCGCTGGGCGCGGTGATGATCGTGGCCGGCGCCTCGCCGATGCAACTGCCCTCGGGCTTCCTGCACTGGTTCGTGGCGCTGGGCGGCGTGCTGCTCGTGATCCGCGCCATCTGGCCCTGGGCCAACAGTGCGGTGAACGAAGCGGCACGCACGCCCTCGGGGCAGGCGATCTCCCGGGCCGGCGCCAAATGGTTCGGCTGGCTGCTGCTGGCGGCGGCGGTGCTGCTGCCGTTCTCGCCCTTCGCCGACCAGAAGACGATGGATCTCGGCGTGCTGATCCTGACCTACGTGATGCTGGGCTGGGGGCTCAACATCGTCGTCGGCCTCGCGGGTCTGCTCGACCTCGGCTACGTCGCCTTCTACGCCGTCGGCGCTTATTCGTATGCGTTGCTCAGCACGCAACATGGCCTGGGTTTCTGGTCGGTGCTGCCGCTCGCCGGCATGATGGCGGCGCTGTTCGGTGTGCTGCTGGGCTTCCCGGTGCTCCGCCTGCGCGGCGACTACCTCGCCATCGTGACCCTGGGATTCGGCGAGATCATCCGCCTGATCCTGCTCAACTGGTTCGACCTGACCAACGGGCCTGCCGGCATCGGCTCGATTCCCGGACCGACTCTGTTCGGGGCGGTGTTCGCCGAAACGGCACCGGCCGGTAAGCAGACCGTGTCGGAGATGCTGGGCATTCCGTTCGACGGCAATCACCGACTGATCTTTCTCTACTACATCATCCTCGTGCTGGCCCTGATCACCAACCTGTTTACCCAGCGCATGCGCCGCCTGCCGGTCGGCCGCGCCTGGGAGGCGCTGCGCGAGGACGAGACCGCCTGCCGGGCGCTGGGCATCAATCCCACGAACACCAAGCTCACGGCCTTCGCCATCGGCGCGATGTTCGCGGGCTTCGCGGGATCGTTCTTCGCGGCCAAGCAGCGCTTCATCAGCCCCGAGAGCTTCGTGTTCATCGAATCGGCGATCATCCTCGCCATCGTCGTGCTGGGCGGCATGGGCAGCCAGATCGGCGTGGTGCTGGCCGCCGTTCTGCTGATCGGCCTGCCGGAGTGGTTCCGCGATCTCGGCAACTACCGCATGCTGGCCTTTGGCATGGCGATGGTGCTGATCATGGTGTTCCGTCCGCGCGGGCTGGTCGCCCATCGCGAACCGTCGATCCGATTACATCCGGCCGGGTCGGGAGGCAGCGGATGAGCGTGGCGGCCGCCACACCGCTCATCGAGGTCGAACACCTCACCATGCGCTTCGGCGGCCTGGTGGCGATCGACGATGTCTCCTTCACCGCACGTCCGCGCGAGATCACGGCGATCATCGGCCCGAACGGCGCGGGCAAGACGACGGTGTTCAACTGCATCACCGGCTTCTACAAGCCGACCGTCGGGCGGCTGACCTTGCGCGGGGGCAGGGGCGAGTTCCTGCTGGAGCGCATGCTGGGCCACGAGATCGGGCAGCGTGCGAAGGTGGCACGGACCTTCCAGAACATCCGGCTCTTTCCCGGCATGACCGTGCTGGAGAACCTGCTGGTCGCACAGCACAACAAGCTGATGCGTGCGTCCGGCTGGAGCCTCCTCGGCCTGCTGGGATTTGCGAGTTACCGCAACGCCGAGAAGGCCGCGGTCGATCTGGCGCGGCAATGGCTGGAGCGCATCAGGCTCCTGGCCGACGCCGACCGGCCGGCCGGTGAGCTTCCCTACGGCGCGCAGCGGCGGCTGGAGATCGCCCGCGCCATGTGCACGGAGCCCGAGCTGCTCTGCCTCGACGAGCCGGCGGCCGGCCTCAATCCGCGCGAGTCGGCGGAACTCAACGAACTGCTCGTCTCGATCCGCGACCGCGACGGCATCGGCGTGCTGCTGATCGAGCACGACATGAGCGTGGTCATGAACATCTCCAACCACATCGTCGTGCTCGACTATGGCCGCAAGATCGCCGAAGGCGACCCAGCAGCTATCAAGAACGATCCGGCAGTCATCCGCGCCTATCTCGGCACCGACGACGAGGCGATTGATGGCTGAGACGTCGATCCTGTCGGTGAGGGGACTGACCACCTTCTATGGCGCGATCCAGGCGCTGCATGGCGTCGACCTCGACGTGGCGCGCGGAGAGATCGTGACCCTGATCGGCGCCAACGGGGCCGGCAAGTCGACCCTGCTGATGACGATCTGCGGCAATCCGCGGGCACGCTCGGGCAGCATCCGGCTCGACGGCGAGGAGATCACGTCGCTCCAGACGCACGAGATCGTGCGGCGTGGCGTGGCGCAGGTGCCGGAAGGGCGGCGCATCTTCCCGCGCATGAGCGTGTTCGAGAACCTGCAGATGGGCGCGACGCTCGCCGATCCGGCGCATTTCAGCGGCGACCTCGACCGTGTCTTCACGATGTTCCCACGGCTCGCCGAACGGAGGACACAGCGCGGCGGCACGCTGTCGGGCGGCGAGCAGCAGATGCTGGCGATCGGCCGGGCGCTGATGAGCCGGCCGCGATTGCTGCTGCTCGACGAGCCGTCGCTGGGACTTGCGCCGTTGATCGTGCGGCAGATCTTCGATGCCGTCGGCCGCATCGCCCGCGAGGAAAACGTCACGATCTTCCTGGTGGAGCAGAATGCCTTTCATGCGTTGAGGCTCGCGGATCGCGGCTACGTGCTGGTGAACGGGAGGGTGCGGCTGAGCGGGACCGGCCGAGAACTGCTGGCAAACCAGGAAGTGCGTACTGCCTACCTGGAAGGCGGCCACGGATGAGTCCCCTCGACACCTTCATGTTCGACTGGTTCGGCGACACATTCTTCAATGTCGTGCTGTTCAATCTCGTGCTTGTGGGGCCGGCGTCTTTTGCGGCCGGACATGCGGTGGCGCTGATCTGGCGGCCCTGGCTGCAGATCGTGTTCTATGCCGCGCTTCTGGCCGCGACGCTGCGCTTCCTCGACTATGCCCTGGCCAATGGCGAGTTGTGGTCGGTCGGCGGTTTTCTACTCGGCTGGGCCGTGCAGCTCGCCATCGCGGCGTTCGCCTATCGCCTGACACGCGCGCGTCAGATGGCTAACCAATATCCCTGGCTCTATCGGCGCAAAGGCTTGCTGGGTTGGGAGGAGCGGCACTAATGTAACCGCCATGCCCCGCAAAAGCGGGGAGATTCAAATCAAGTAAGGGAGACATGGGATGAGGAAGTTGTACGGCACCCTGGCCGTCGCCGCCGTGGCGCTCGTGGCGACGCCGGCGCTTGCCCAGATCAAGATCGGCTCGGCCGGTCCGATGACAGGCTCGAACGCGGCCTTCGGCGAGCAGCTCAAGCGCGGCGCCCAGATGGCGGTGGAAGACATCAACGCAGCCGGCGGCGTGAACGGCCAGAAGCTCGAACTCGTGGTCGGCGACGACGCCTGCGATCCCAAGCAGGCGACGGCCGTCGCCAACAAGATGGTCTCCGACAAGGTGGTGTTCGTGGCCGGGCACTTCTGCTCGGGTTCCTCGATCCCGGCGTCGGACATCTACAAGGAAGGCAAGATCCTGCAGATCACGCCGGCCTCAACCAATCCGAAGCTGACCGAGGACGCCGCCGCCAAGGGCAACACCACGGTGTTCCGCACCTGCGGCCGTGACGACGTGCAGGGCACCACGGTCGGCAACTACATCCTGAAGCACCACAAGGGCGCCAAGGTCGCAATCCTTCACGACAAGTCGCCCTACGGCAAAGGCGTGGCCGACGAGACCAAGAAGGCTCTGAACAAGGGCGGCATCCGCGAGGCCATGTACGAGGCCTACAACGACACCGACAAGGACTTCGCCGCTCTCGTCAACAAGATGAAGCAGGCCAAGATCGACATCATCGTGCTCGGCGGCTACCACACCGCGGGCGCGTTGATCATCAAGCAGTCGCGCGAACAGGGTCTGATGGCCCAGATGATGGGCTTCGACTCGCTGCAGACCGCCGAGTTCGCCCAGCTGGGCGGCGCGGCGACCAACGGCGTGCTGATGTCGTTCCCGCCCAAGGCCGAGGACGACCCCAAGAATGCCGCGCTCGTGAAGAAGTTCCGCGACGCCAAGTACAACCCTGAGGGCTACACGCTGTTCAGCTACGCCGCGGTCAAGGCCTGGGCCGACGCCGCCAACAAGGCGAAGTCGACCGATGCAGCCAAGGTCGCTGCGGCGCTGCGCTCCGGTAAGTACGACTCCGCCGTCGGCGTCCTGGAGTTCGACGCCAAGGGCGACATCAAGAACGCGGTCTACGACATTTACGTCTGGAAGGACGGCACGTCCTACCCGTCCAAGTAGGCGCCCCGACCATTGGCGACGAAGGCCCGGCCAGCGCCGGGCCTTTTTCGTTCCAGTTCAATGTCTTGTAGGTAGCTTCCCACGATTTTGGGGGACAGTGACACTGCGGCCCCGAATATGGTAGCAGGGGGCTCAACAGCTAGAGGGGATCGATCGTCGACATGCCGGGGGGCGCCATCGCGGTCGCGTCGGATCACGCCGGCTTCGACCTGAAAGAGATTCTCAAGCGGGACCTGCAGGAAGCCGGTCACGAGGTGCTCGATCTCGGCACCAATTCAACTGCATCCGTCGACTATCCGGACTTCGGCAAGGCGATGGGCGAGGCCATTGCTTCGGGGAAAGCTGCGCGCGGCGTGCTGGTCTGCGGCAGCGGCATCGGCATTTCGATTGCCGCCAACCGCAATCCCAAGGTGCGGGCGGTTCTTGCCCACGACGTGACTTCGGCGCGCCTGTCGCGCGAGCACAACGACGCCAACGTGATTGCCTTCGGCCAACGCCTGATCGGCGTCGAAACGGCGCGCGAGGCGCTCCGGACCTTCTTGTCTACTGAATGGGCCGGCGGTCGCCACGCCGGCCGTGTCGAAAAGCTGTCAAAGGGTTGAGTAAGATGAGCCAAGCTGCTGCCAAGTCGGACGATTCGCCGTTGCCGATGTTCACCAGGAGCCTTGCCGAGGCCGATCCTGCGATCGAGGCCGTCGTCAAAGGGGAGCTGCATCGCCAGCGTGAGCAGATCGAGCTGATCGCCTCGGAAAACATCGTGTCGCGCGCCGTGCTCGAAGCGGCCGGCTCCGTGCTCACCAACAAATATGCCGAGGGCTATCCCGGCCGGCGCTACTACGGCGGCTGCGAGGAGGTCGACAAGGCCGAGCAGCTGGCCATCGAGCGCGCCTGCAAGCTGTTCAATTGCTCCTTCGCCAACGTGCAGCCGCACTCCGGCGCGCAGGCCAACCAGGCCGTGTTCATGGCGCTGCTCAAGCCGGGCGACACCTTCCTGGGCATGGCGCTCGACCAGGGCGGCCATCTCACGCACGGCTCGCCGGCCAACCAGTCGGGCAAGTGGTTCAAGGTCGCGTCCTACGGCCTCAAGCCCGACACGCACCTGATCGACTACGAGCAGATGGAGGAGGCGGCCCGTCGCGAGAAGCCGAAGCTGATCATCGCCGGTGCCTCGGCCTATTCGCGCGCCATCGACTGGGCGCGATTCCGCAAGGTCGCCGACGAGATCGGCGCCTATTTCATGGTCGACATGGCCCACTATGCCGGCCTGATCGCGGCCGGCGTCTATCCGAGCCCGCTGCCGCACGCCCATGTCGTGACGACGACGACGCACAAGACTCTGCGCGGCCCGCGCGGCGGCATGATCCTGTCGAACGACGCCGAGCTCGGGAAGAAGATCAACTCGGCGGTGTTCCCCGGCCTGCAGGGCGGCCCGCTGATGCACATCATCGCCGCCAAGGCGGTGGCCTTCGGCGAGGCGCTGCGGCCGGACTTCAAGGTCTATGCCCAGAACGTGATCGACAATGCGCAGGCGCTCGCCGCGGTGCTGACCGAGCGCGGCTTGCGGATCATCTCGGGCGGCACCGACAGCCATGTCATGCTGGTCGATCTGCGCCCGAAGAAGGCGACCGGCGTCTCGGCCGAGAAGGTGCTGGATCGCGCCGGCATCACGGCGAACAAGAACAGCATTCCGGGCGACCCGGAGAAGTACACGATCACTTCGGGCGTGCGGCTGGGATCGCCGGCCGGCACGACGCGCGGCTTCGGCGTCGCCGAATTCCGCCAGATCGGCCATCTGATCGCCGATGTGCTCGACGGCATCGCCAAGAACGGCCCCGACGGCGACGCCCAGGTCGAGGCCCAGGTGCGTGGCAAGGTGCACGCGCTTTGCGCCCGCTTTCCGATCTACCGCGGCTGACGGCGCGTTTAGCCAAGAATAACGGGGGGAAGAGATGCGCTGTCCATTCTGTGGTCACGAGGACACCCAGGTTAAGGACTCGAGGCCGACTGACGACAATTCAGCGATTCGCCGGCGGCGCTACTGTCCGTCCTGCGGTTCCCGCTTCACGACCTTCGAGCGCGTGCAGCTTCGCGAACTGACGGTGGTGAAGAAGAATGGCCAGCGCGTGGCGTTCGATCGCGACAAGCTCGCGCGGTCGATACAGGTAGCCTGCCGCAAGCGGCCGGTCGATCCGGAACGCACGGAGCGTGTCGTGAACGGTATCGTCCGCCGCCTCGAAAGCTCGGGCGAGAGCGAGATTCCCTCGACGCAGATCGGCGAGCTGGTGATGGACGCACTGCGTGCGCTCGATCCGGTGGCCTATGTGCGCTTCGCCTCGGTCTATCGCAATTTCCGCGAGGCCAAGGACTTCGAGGAGTTCATTTCCGACCTCGCCGACACGAACTTCAAGGACTGAGCGAATGGCGATGCGCGCGGCCTTGGCGCTGGCGCGTCGGTCGCTCGGGCGTACCTGGCCCAACCCTGCCGTCGGTTGCGTGATCGTGCGCGACGGCGAGGTTGTTGCACGCGGCCGCACGCAGGAGGGCGGCCGGCCGCATGCCGAGGCCGACGCGATTGCCCAGGCCGCCGCCGCCGGCCTGTCGCTGAAAGGCGCCACGGCGTACGTCACGCTCGAACCCTGTTCGCACCATGGCCGCACGCCGCCCTGCGCCGATGCGCTGGTGGCATCCGGCGTCGCGCGGGTCGTCTCCGCGCTCGAAGATCCCGATCCGAGAGTGAAGGGGCAGGGGCACGAGCGGCTGCGGGCGGCAGGGATCGAGGTCGCCGTCGGCGACGGCGCTGCCGAGGCTGTGGAGATAAACGCCGGCTTCCTGATGCGGGTGAAGGAGGGGCGGCCGCTCTTTCACCTCAAGATCGCAAGCTCGCTCGACGGACGCATCGCAACCGCGTCGGGCGAGAGCCGGTGGATTACCGGACCGGCGGCGCGCCAGCACGGCCATCATCTGCGCGCCACGCACGATGCCATCCTGGTCGGCGGCGAGACCGCGCGGGCGGACGATCCCGATCTCGGCTGCCGGCTGCCGGGCCTTGGCCAACGATCGCCGGTGCGCCTCGTGCTCGACTCGAAGGCCCGGTTGTCGCCGGAGTCCAGGCTGGCGACAACGGCAAGGCAACGCCCGGTCTGGCTGCTCTGCACCCAGGCCGCTCCGTCCGCGGCGCGCGAGGCGCTGGCCGGGCAAGGCGTCGAGATCGTCGAGGTCGAGGCCGGCGCGGATGGTCGCATCGACGCGGCCGCCGCCGGCCGGCTATTGGGCGCGCGCGGATTGACCCGCGTCCTGATCGAGGGCGGCGGGCAGGTGGCGGCCTCGTTCCTGAAGGCAGGACTGGTCGACCGTATTTCCAGTTACCGGGCGGGGCTTCTGCTGGGCGGCGACAGCCGCTCTGCGGTAGGGCCGCTCGCCCTGGAGCGTCTGGATTTCGCGCCCCGGTTTCGGCTGGTTTCGGCGCGGCGCCTGCACGGCGACACGCTGGAAACCTGGCGGCGAGAGGCTTAAGGAACGGCCATGTTTACAGGCATCGTCACCGACATCGGTGAAATCGTCTCGGTCGACGAGGGGGGCAAGTCGGGCGACCGGCGCTTTGTCATCGCGACGAAGCACGACCTCGCCGCCGTTCCGATCGGTGCGTCGATCGCCTGCTCCGGCTGCTGCCTCACCGTAGTCGAGAAGAGCGCCGGCAGGTTCGCCGTGGACGTGTCCGCTGAGAGCCTGTCCAAGACCCATCTCGGCGCCTGGAGGACCGGCAGCAAGCTCAACCTGGAACTGTCCCTGAAGCTCGGCGACGAACTCGGCGGCCATCTGGTCTACGGCCATGTCGACGGCGTCGGCAAAATCGTTTCCATGACGCCGGTCGGCGGCAGCATGCGCTTCGACTTCGAGGCGCCAGGCGAGGTCGCGCGCTTCGTGGCGCCCAAGGGCTCCGTCACGATCGACGGCATTTCGCTCACGGTCAATGAAGTGGACGGCAATCGCTTCAGCGTGAACGTGATCCCGCACACGCAGGCGGTCACGACGCTGGGACAGGCCAAGGTCGGCCAGCAGGTCAACCTTGAGGTGGATATGCTCGCGCGTTACGTTGCGCGATTGTTGGAGCACGGAAAGACATGAGCGCGCTCGAAAAGGACGCTTGGCGGATCACCTTCTCGGAAGTGAAGGCCGCGGCCGAGGACATCATCGAGGAGGCTCGCAAGGGCCGGATGTTCATCCTCGTCGACGACGAGGACCGCGAGAACGAGGGCGACCTCGTGATCCCCGCGCAATGGGCGACGCCCGAAGCGATCAACTTCATGGCCAAGCACGCGCGCGGCCTGATCTGCCTGGCACTGACGCGCGAACGTGTCGAGCAACTCGGCTTGTCGCTGATGTCCCAGAACAACGGCACGCGCCATGCGACCGCCTTCACGGTGTCGATCGAAGCGCGAGAAGGCGTCACCACCGGCATCTCGGCCGCCGACCGTTCGCGCACCGTCGCCGTGGCGATCGACCCGTCTTGCGGCCCGCAGGACATCGTGACCCCGGGCCATGTCTTCCCGCTGGTGGCGCGCGACGGCGGCACGCTGGAGCGCACCGGCCATACCGAGGCAGCCGTCGACCTGGCGCGTCTTGCCGGCCTCACGCCGGCCGGTGTGATCTGCGAGATCATGAACGACGACGGCACCATGGCTCGTCGCAACGACCTCATTACCTTCGCCCAGCGTCATGGACTCAAGATCGGCACCATCGCCGATCTGATCGCCTATCGCCGGCGCTACGACTCGATCATCAAGCGTATCAGCGAGACCAATCTAGACAGCACCTACGGCGGCGATTTCCGCTGCGTCGTCTACGTGAACAAGGTGACGATGGCGCAGCACGTCGCTCTCGTTAAGGGCGACCCGGCAACGGGCGGTCCGGTCATGGTGCGCATGCATGCCGTCAATATCTTCACCGATACGCTCGGCCAGAGGAGCGGCGGTCGTGGCGGCGAGATCGAAGCCTCGATGCGTGAGATCGCCAAGGAAGGCAGGGGCGTGATCGTACTGATCCGTGAACCGCTGACGGTCGTCCTCGCCGAGCAGCGCCGTCGCGCCGGCGAACCGATCCCGCCGTCGGGGCAGGAACTGCGCGACTACGGCGTCGGCGCCCAGATCCTGATCGATCTCGGTGTGAAGGAAATGATCCTGTTGACTAACAGCAAGAAAAGCATCGTCGGTCTCGAAGGGTTCGGACTCAAGGTGGTCGGCCAGAGGCCGGTGCCCGGCCGCAAGGCCTCCTGATCATGTCGACACGGACGGAAACGCCGACGGCGCGGCCGGCAGTCGCCGGCGTCAAGGGCGCACGCATCCTGATCGTCGAATCGCCGTATTACACGGAAATCGCCGCGGCATTGGTCGCGGGCGCGGAGCGCGAGATCGAGAAGAATGGTGCCAAGGCCGAGCGCGTCGCCGTCCCCGGCGCTTTCGAGATCCCCGGCGCCATCGCTCTGGCCGCCTCGAAGAAGGGCAAGCGCTACGACGGCTATGTCGCGCTGGGCTGCGTCATTCGCGGCGAGACCTCGCACTACGATTATGTCTGCGGCGAGAGTGCGCGCGGACTGATGGACCTCGCCATCCAGAATAAGCTGGCGATCGGCTACGGCATCGTGACGGTCAATACGATGGAGCAGGCTGAGGCGCGTGCCTTCATCGACCGCGGCGACAAGGGCGGCGATGCCGCCCATGCCTGCCTCGCCATGGTGGCGCTCAGCCGCCGCTGGAAGAGCAAGTGAGCGACAAGCCCGCGCCCAGCCGTCGCCAGGCTGCGCGGCTGGCGGCGGTGCAGGCGCTCTATCAGTGGCAGGAGGGGCAGGACGCCCCGGCCGAGATCGTCGAACAGTTCCTCAAGGTGCGGACGGGCGAGACGGGCGAGGGCGGCATGCGCCGCGACGCCGACCGGCCGCTGTTCAAGGACGTGGTCGAAGGAACAGCGTCGCACAGGGACGAGCTGGAGAAGAGCGTTTCGGCCGCGCTGGCGCAGGATTGGACCTGGGCGCGTATCGACCGGCTCGTGCGGGCGATCCTGCTGGCGGGCACCTACGAGCTGGTGCATCGCCACGACGTGCCGGCCCGCGTGGTGATCAACGAGTATGTCGAAGTCGCGCACGCCTTCTATGACAAGGGCGAGCCGAACTTCGTGAACTCCGTGCTCGATCGCGTGGCGCGCCAGTCGCGCTCGGCCGATCTGGTGAAGTAGCAGACCATGGCGCCGCGCCGGCGTATCGGCGAGTTCGAGCTGATTGCCCGCTACTTCGCGCCGCTTGCCCGCGGCTTCGAGGGCGCAGGTGGCCTCAAGAGCGACAACGCCTTCCTGCCGGCAGATCCGCGCCACGATCTCGTGGTGAAGACCGACACCATCGTGGCCGGCGTGCATTTCCTGTCCGGCGAGAAGCCTGAATGGACGGCGGCCAAGGCGCTGCGCGTCTGCCTCTCCGATCTCGCGGCCGGCGGCGCGACGCCCTTTGTCTATCAGCTCTCGCTCGCCCTGTCGGTCGGCTGGCGCGAAAGCTGGGTGGCGGGTTTCGCCAAGGGGCTGGCGAGCGACCAGCGCCGCTACGGCATTATCCTGTGCGGCGGCGACACGGTCATGACGCCGGGGCCGCTCACCGTGACGATCACGGCGTTCGGCAGGGTGGCGCGCGGCAAGGGCCTCGGCCGCGACAAGGCGCGGCCCGGCGACGAGCTTTGGGTGAGCGGCACGGTCGGCGACGGCGCGCTCGGTCTTCTGGCGGCCCGCGGCCAGCTGCGGGGCGTCACCCCTCGACAGTGCGCCGCCCTCGAAGATCGCTATCGGCTGCCGCAACCGCGTTCGGGCCTTGGCCCGCGCCTGGTCGGCGTTGCGACCGCGATGGCCGATGTTTCCGACGGTCTGCTGGCAGACGCGGGCCACATCGCCGACGCCTCGCGGCTTGCCGTCACCGTCGAACGCGAGGAGGTGCCGCTGTCGGCGGCGGCGCGCGCTGCGGTGATCGCCGAACCGAAACTCTGGGCAAACGTGCTGGGCGGCGGCGACGACTACGAACTCGTCATGGCGGTCCCGTCCCGCCGGCGCGGGGCGCTGCTCGCCGCGGCAAAGGCCGCTGGAATCAAGATGACGCCTATTGGCCGCTTCGAGCGCGGCACCGGCGTGCAGCTCACCGTCGGCGGCCGGCCGGCGAGGGCGACGCGCAAGGGCTACGCTCACTTCTAGTGGTACGCGTCTCCGGCGTAGCTGAGTCGCGCCACCGGAGTGGCCGCCCCCGACCTCGACGACTAGAGTGCGCGCCCAATGGACGGCTCAACCAAAGTGCAGGAAGCGACCGCGGAGACCAGCGGGGGCATGCCTCGGCGCTCCATGCGCAACATCGCGCTGCTGGCGATCTGCCAGGCACTGACGCAAAGCAGCAACACCTTGATGTTCGCCTCGTCGGCGCTGGCGGTGTTGACCATCGTTCCGCCGGACATGCGCATTTGGGCCAACCTGCCGGTCACCATGCAGCATCTCGGCGTCATGCTGTCGGTCTTTCCGGCCTCGGCGCTAATGATGCGTCGCGGCCGCAAGTTCGGTTTCCGCAGCGGCTCGGTGATGGGCATGGTCGGCGCCTCGTGCGCCGCGATCGGCCTCGGCGTCGGCAGCTTTCCGCTCATGTGCCTGGGCGGCATCTTCCTGGGGTATGGCATCGCCAACATGCAGCTCTACCGCTTTGCCGCGGTCGAGCTGGCGCCGGGCCATTTCCGGGCGCAGGCGATTTCCTATGTGACGGCAGGCGGCGTGCTCGCCGGCATCATCGGGCCCACCCTTGCGCGCTTTACCCCCGACCTCTGGATGCCGACCTTCCAGGCGAGCTTCGTGGCGGTCGTCATTGTCCACATCCTGGTCTTCATCGTCCTGGGCTTCATCGAGTTCCCGCAGGTCAAGAGCGAGGACACGGCCGGACCGCAGCGGCCGCTGCGGGAGATCGTCACCCAGCCGACCTACATGGTGGCCTGTGCCGGCGCCATGATCGCCTTCGGCGTGATGTCCTTCGTGATGGCGGCCTCTCCCCTGGCCATCGTGCAGTGCGGCCTCGACAAGACCGAGGCGCCGGTCACGATCTTCGTGCACGTCATGGGCATGTTCCTGCCGTCGTTCTTCACCGGCCACCTGATTTCCCGTTTCGGCATCTTCAACATGATGATGGCAGGCATCGTCCTGCTCGTGGCGGGGGTTGCGGTCGCCCTGATGGGCGTTACCGAATGGCACTTCCGGGGCGCCCTCAGCCTGAACGGGGTGGGGTGGAACTTCCTGTTCGTGGGCGCCACGACCCTGCTGACGACGACCTATCGGCAGGCCGAGCGGGGCAAAGCGCAGGCTTTCAATGACTTCATGGTGTTCGGCGTCACGACCGTTTCGAGCCTGATGGCCAGCGTCGTGCTGGAGCTGCAGGGCTGGGCGACGCTCAATTACGTGGCCCTGGTGCTGGTCCTGATCGCCTTTATCGTGATCGTTGCTTTCCGGTTGCGTCATCCGTCACGCGCCTGACGCCAACCCTTTGAGGTGGCGTGGTTTTGCCTAATCGCCAGTTGAGCGATTCGGCGCATAGACGGTCAGCGCGCACCGCCCCCAGACAGAGAACGCCGATATTCCGCATCAAAGCCCGAGAGACTGATTTCCCAGGGTCCAATTGTCCGGCCTCGCACGTCACTGTACTCGACCAACATGCGAGTGCCGTTGCGCATCTGTCTGATCGCTGCGGTCGCTTGCGCAGACGCCAGAATGCATCCTGCTGAGTCGCAATCAGACAACGTCACAGCCTGATTTTCATCGATCCTGATACGGGCTCTCGCCCCGTGACCGCTACCTACAACAACGATCCCGACTGGCGTCGTTGAAATGCCAACGATCAGCATGTTTTCTACACCTTGCTTCGGATCGATGGTAGCATCGACGCTGCAGTTTTTTTTGTCGGTCATCTGATCGGTACGGCACTTGCTTTGCCACGTATTGTGTTGCGCTGAAGCCGAAACAGCACTCATTGCCAGCACGGCCATTGCAATGCCCGCTACACTTTTCATCTGCGACTCTTCCCTCGGTTGCGGTTGTGCGCCAAGCGCGTTCCGCCACTACTTATCACGTTGTCTTATTCCACCATTCCATGGTGGGAAAAGGAAATCTCAATTTAGATTGAATACGGCATACTCCAATGCCAACCCTTTGAGGCGACGCGGTTTTTGTGCCTAGTCGCGAGTTGCGCGGCTAGGGCGCATCTGTCATTTTTTGGCCGCCTTCGCCCCGGGGGAGATACGCACTTCGGGCTGCGATGCGCCGGAAGCGCTGTGAAAACAACGGGTTAACAACAATATGTCAACTATTCTTTGGGCCGTTATCGGCTGTGGCGTTATCGCCCTGCTGTACGGCATCGTGACGGCGTCGCGGGTCATGGCAGCAGATGCTGGCACGCCACGCATGCAGGAGATCGCGCAAGCGGTGCAGGAGGGAGCGGCCGCCTATCTGCGCCGCCAGTACACCACCATCGGCATCGTTGGCGTGGTCGTCCTGATCGTTCTCGCTCTATTGCTCGGCAAGTTCGCCGCGATCGGCTTCCTGATCGGCGCCGTGCTGTCGGGTGCCGCAGGCTTCATCGGTATGAACGTGTCGGTCCGCGCCAACGTGCGCACCGCGGTGGCTGCGCAGAAGAGCCTGGGGCAGGGCCTCGACCTCGCCTTCAAGTCGGGCGCCATCACCGGCATGCTGGTGGCGGGCCTCGCGCTTCTCGGCGTCGTCGGCTACTTCGCCGTGCTGCTCAACATGGGAATCCCTGCCGGCGGCCGCGTGATGGTCGACGCGCTGGTGTCCCTGGGCTTCGGCGCTTCGCTGATCTCGATCTTCGCCCGTCTCGGCGGCGGCATCTTCACCAAGGGTGCGGACGTCGGCGGCGACATGGTCGGCAAGGTCGAAGCCGGCATTCCGGAAGACGACCCCCGCAACCCGGCGACCATCGCCGACAACGTCGGCGACAATGTCGGCGATTGCGCCGGCATGGCGGCCGACCTGTTCGAGACCTACGCGGTGACCACCGTCGCCACCATGGTTCTGGCCTCGATCTTCTTCCAGGCCGATGCAGTCCTGGTCTCCAAGCTGATGACCTATCCGCTGGCTATCGGCGGCGTCTGCATCCTGACCTCGATCATCGGCACCTACTTTGTCCGGCTCGGCTCGGACAACAACATCATGTGGGCGATGTACAAGGGCTTCATCGCTGCGGCGGTGCTGTCCATTCCGGCAATCTGGTTCGTGACCTCGCATGTCGTCGGCATGGATACGGTCATGAAGGTCGGCACGATGTCGTTCACCGGCATGTCGCTGTTCTGGTGCTCGCTGGTCGGCCTCGCCGTCACCGGCCTGATCATCTGGATCACCGAGTACTACACCGGCACCGACTACCGTCCGGTCAAGGCGGTGGCGCAGGCGTCGGTCACGGGTCACGGCACCAACGTGATCGCAGGCCTCGCCATGTCGATGGAGGCCACCGCGCTGCCGGCGCTGGTGATCTGCTCCGGCATCGTGGTCTGCTACATCCTGGCCGGCCTGTTCGGCATCGCCATCGCCACCACCGCCATGCTGGCGCTGGCCGGCGTGGTCGTGGCGCTCGACGCTTACGGCCCGGTGACGGACAACGCGGGCGGTATCGCCGAAATGGCGGGCCTGCCGAAGGAAGTGCGCAAGAACACCGACGCGCTCGACGCGGTCGGCAACACCACCAAGGCCGTCACCAAGGGCTATGCCATCGCGTCGGCAGGCCTCGGTGCGCTGGTGCTGTTCGCGGCCTACACCGAAGACCTCAAGTACTTCATCGGTCAGGGCAAGCTCGGCGTTCAGGGGACTGTGCAGTTCAGCCTCGAGAACCCGTATGTCATCGTCGGCCTGCTGATCGGCGGCCTGCTGCCGTATCTCTTCGGCGGCATGTCGATGCTGGCCGTCGGCCGTGCCGCGCAGGCGGTGGTCGAGGAAGTGCGCCGTCAGTTCAAGGAGAAGCCCGGCATCATGGCGGGCACCGACCGGCCGGATTACGGCCGTGCGGTCGACATGCTGACCAAGGCGGCGATCAAGGAGATGATCGTGCCGTCGCTGCTGCCGGTGCTGTCGCCGATCGTGGTCTACTTCGTCATCTCGGCGATCGCGACCAAGGCGGATGCCTTTGCCGCGGTGGGCGCCATGCTGCTCGGCGTGATCGTCACGGGCCTGTTCGTCGCCGTCTCGATGACGGCGGGTGGCGGCGCCTGGGACAATGCCAAGAAGTACATCGAGGAAGGTCATTTCGGTGGCAAGGGATCCGAGGCCCACAAGGCCGCGGTGACTGGCGACACCGTCGGCGACCCGTACAAGGATACGGCGGGCCCGGCCGTCAACCCGATGATCAAGATCACCAACATCGTGGCGCTTCTGCTGCTCGCCGTGCTCGCGCACTGAGCCGCTGAAGTCTCCACAAAAAGAAAGCCCCGGTCGAAGGACCGGGGCTTTTTCGTTGTCGTCTTGAAGGCGGCCGTCTCGAAAGGGGCGGCCCGGAAGGGTGGCTCAGGGCGCGCCGCTGCCGCCGCCACCGCCGGTCGGAGCGCCGGGGTTGCTCTGCTGGCGCGGGCCGCTGAACCGGCCGACGTTGCCCAGGATCTGCTCCAGCACCGTGAGCTGCTTGCCCGAGGTCGGGGTGATGCGCTGGACCATCGCGATCTGCTCGGCATCCTTCAGGTCGTAGTTCTTGATGCCTTCGACGCGGCCCGAATCGTTGAAGGTTATCTGGATGACCTTCTGCTCGGTAATCTTGGGCTTGGTGAAGGCCCAGTATTCCTGCGTCTCGCTGATATAGTACCAGATGTTCGGATTGAACGTGGCGACCGCCGACGGCGATCCGATCACGCGCACGACGTCTTCGCGGCTCTGCGTGCCGACTTCGAGCTTTTCGACGGAGCCCGGTGTCGGCGTGAAGCCGCGCTGGTCGACGACATTGCTGCAGCCCCCGACGATGAGAAGGGGAGCGAGAAGGACGCCTGCCAGGGCAAGCGGGACTGTGCGACGCATGGACGGTTTCTTGGCTTCGCGAGAAAGAGGGGCCACAACATGTCGTGATGCTGGGCGTCGGTCAACCGCTTGGGACACAGGGAATGGGGAGGAGAGTATCGTGTTTCGTCGCAGGAAGCCGGAGGAAGAATTTGCCGCTTCCATCTACAAGCGTACGGCCGAACAGTCGCGCACACCCCATCTCTTCGAGAGCTGCGGCATTCCCGACAATCTCTATGGCCGTTTCGATTCGCTGTCCCTGCACGCCGCGTTGATGATCGATCGCCTGCGCCGCGAACCCGATGGCGACGCCCTGGCCCAGGCCTTCTTCGACGCGATGTTCCGCCACCTCGACCTCACCCTGCGCGAGATCGGGGTCCAAGACCTGGGGGTCGGCCGGCGAATCAAGGTCATGGCCGAGGGGCTGCACGGGCGGGCGCTGGCCTACCGCGAGGCGCTGGCCGGCGGCCCGACGCCGCTGGCGGAGGTCTTGCGCCGCAACGCCTATGGCGGTAGTCCGCCAGAGGAGGCGCAGACTGTCGCTGCCCTCGAGGCCTATGTCCGGCGCTATGCCGACCAACTCGCGGCAACGGCTCGCGGCGATCTTGCAAAGTGAATTAAGTAAATGCCACAAAATACTGAAAAAAAACAAAAATCGGAACTCGAGCGGATTGTCGACCTTGAGCGAATGGGTACGAATGGCGCCACCGTCGAAATCGTCGCTTCCGACACCGAGCGGGCGGCCCTGGCCAAGCGGTTCGGCTTTCTTGGCTTGCCGACCTTTTCCGCCCGCGTGACCGTGGACCGTCGGCCCGGCAGCCAGGTGATTGTGGAAGGGCGGCTGCGCGGGACGATCATCCAGGCCTGCGTGCTGAGCCTTGAGCCGGTACCTCAGGAACTGGACGATGCCTTCAGGCTGGTTTTTGCCGAGAACCTTTCCGACGAGCGCGACCCCGAGAGCGGCGAGGCCGTCCTCAATGCTCAGGCCGATGCCCCCGAACCCCTCGCTGGAAATATGCTCGATGTCGGCGAAATTGTCGCCGAGCAGCTCTCGCTGACGGCCGATCCCTATCCCAGAAGGGCCGGAATCAAGCTCGAAGATGTATTGCCCAAGCTGCGCACGGCGGGCCGCCGGGGCCCACCGGAACAGCGCCGCCACCCCTTTGCGGGCCTTGCCGCCCTGAGGGACAAACCGCGCCGCGGCCGCTAAACTGTTGCGGCGGTAGAACGATTTGGCTAGAGAATGCCGCCCGCCGCGCCTATAGAGCGCGGCCGCAGCTTTTTTGGGGCAGGCGCAGTCGTCTTGAAACGCCGCCCCGTCGTGGAGATCGTTATGGCAGTTCCCAAGAAGAAGGTTTCTAAGTCCCGCCGCAACATGCGTCGCTCGCACCACGCGGTGCCGACCATGGCCTATATGGAGTGCAAGAATTGCGGCGAGTTGAAGCGCCCGCACATGGTTTGCACGCATTGCGGCTACTACCGCGAGGACATGCCGGTCCTGGCCGACAGCGCGTCGGCCGAGAAGTAGTCTGCAGCACGCCGCCGGCGATGCGCTGGCATTCGACAGGCGGGGCTTTGAGTGAGCACGGGTAAGATCGTCCTGGCGCTCGACGGCATGGGGGGCGATCACGCCCCCGATGTCATCGTGAACGGCGCCAATATCGCGCGTGAGCGCTATCCCGGGACATCCTTCCTGTTGTTCGGCGATCCGGCGCGGCTGAAGCCGCTGGTCGATAGGCACAAAGGCCTGTCGCAGGTCCTTGAAATCGTACCGGCCGAAGATGCCGTGCTGGCGGAAGACAAGCCGTCGTTCGCGTTGCGCCGTCGCCGTAAGTCGAGCATGTGGCTGGCCGTCGAGGCCGCCGCTCAAGGGCGTGCCGATACCGTGGTTTCCGCCGGCAATACCGGCGCGCTGCTCGCCATCTCGATGTTTGCCATGCGCACCATCGCAGGTGCTCATCGTCCGGCGTTGGCGTCGTTTCTGCCGACCTCGCGCGGCGAGACCGTCATGCTCGACCTCGGCGCCAACCTCGAATGCGATGCCGACAACCTCGCCGAGTTCGCCGTCATGGGCAGCGTCTTCGCTCAGGTCCTGCTCGGTCTGGACCGGCCCAAGGTCGGCCTGCTGAATGTCGGGTCCGAAGAAGAGAAGGGGCACGAGGAGTTGCGGCAGGCCGCGCGGCGGCTGAGGCGCCCGGAGGCACCTGTTAATTTCCACGGATTCGTTGAGGGCAACGACATCGGGGCCGGGGTGGTCGATGTTGTCGTCACGGACGGGTTCACGGGAAATGTCTCGTTGAAGTCGATCGAGGGAACGGCGAAGCTTTATACGCAGTGGGTACGTGAGGTCTTCAAGACATCGACCTTCGCGAAGATCGGTGGTCTCTTCGCGGCAGGCGCCTTCCTCAAGATGCGCAAGCGCGTCGATCCGCGGCGCTACAATGGCGGCGTTTTCCTGGGCCTCGACGGCGTCTGCGTGAAGAGTCATGGCGGCACCGATGCGCTGGGCTTTGCCTATGCGATCGGCGTGGCCGTCGATCTGGTTCGCTATGAGTACAAGAGCAAGCTTGCCGAGGGGCTGACCAAGTTGCACGAGGTCACCTCGGTTGCCGAAGCGTCGGCGCTGCAGGCAAGCGGAGGGGCCGAGTGATTCGTTCTGTTGTCCAGGGATGCGGCGCCTATCTGCCGGAGCGTATCGTCACCAACGACGAATTGGCCGCCAAGGTCGAGACCTCCGACGAGTGGATCCAGCAGCGCACCGGCATCCGCCAGCGCCACATTGCGGCGGATGGTGAATTCACCTCGCATCTCGCGATCAAGGCGTCGCAGCGTGCGCTCGACCATGCCGGCATCAAGGCGTCGGATCTCGACCTGATCGTGCTGGCGACGGCGACGCCGGACGAGACCTTTCCCGCCACGGCAACGCGCGTGCAGGCCGAACTCGGCATGACCCGCGGCGCGGCGTTCGACGTCCAGGCGGTCTGCGCCGGCTTCGTCTATGCCGTCTCGGTCGCCGACAGCCTGATCAAGAACGGCGTCGCCTCGACGGCGCTGGTGATCGGCGCGGAGACCTTCTCGCGCATCCTCGACTGGAACGATCGCGGGACCTGTGTGCTGTTCGGCGACGGCGCGGGCGCCATCGTGCTCAAGGCCGAGCAGGGCAAGGGCACCTCGGCCGACCGTGGCATCCTCGCCAACGCACTGCACTCCGACGGCCGCCAGCACGACATCCTCTATGTCGACGGTGGGCCGTCTTCGACGCGCACCACCGGCTTCCTTCGGATGGAAGGCAAGGAAGTCTTCAAACATGCCGTTGTCAACATGGCCGCCGTTGTCGGCGAGGTGTTGGAGAAGGCGGGCCTACAGTCCAAGGACATCGACTGGCTGGTGCCGCATCAGGCTAACAAACGCATCATCGACGGTACGGGCCGCAAGCTCGGCCTGCCCGCGGAGCGTGTGGTCGTAACCGTCGACAAGCACGCCAACACGTCCGCTGCTTCGATCCCTCTGGCGCTCGATACCGCCGTGAAGGATGGCCGCATCAAGAAGGGCGATCTGCTGCTGATGGAGGGCATCGGCGGCGGTTTGGCCTGGGGTGCCTCGCTCGTCCGCTGGTAAGACTCCCTCGCTGGTCGAGGGACGAAATCGGCCGTAACGGAACGTGAACAGACGGCGATTCAAGTCCAGCCTCTATCCTACTGATATTGACCGCTTTCCCACCTTAGAGTAAGGATTAAGTAGGGGGAAGGAAGGGTACCGGATGGAAGGCCGGACTATCACGCGAGCCGATCTCAGCGAGTCAGTGTTCCAGGAAGTGGGACTGTCTCGTAATGAGTCCAGCGACCTTGTGGAGACGATCCTCTCCGAGGTGGTGGAGGCTTTGGCACGTGGTGAATCGGTGAAGATCTCCTCGTTCGGGAGCTTCACGGTTCGCGACAAGGGCCAGCGTGTGGGCCGCAATCCAAAGACTGGGCAGGAGGTTCCGATTCTGCCGCGGCGGGTACTCGTCTTTCGAGCGTCGAATGTCCTTAAATCTTTGATCAACGGGACGCCCGGCGAGGAAAAAGGATAGCTGCGAGCTGTCGAGGGGATAAGAGATGGCTGTTTCGGTTCAGGCCGCTGAAAGGCGGGTTGAGAAGTCGGCGCAGGCCTTTCGCACGATCAGCGAGGTCGCGACGGAGCTGGACGTTCCGCAGCATGTTCTGCGGTTCTGGGAAAGCAAGTTCAGCCAGGTTCGCCCGCTGAAGCGGGGCGGTGGTCGCCGCTACTATCGGCCGGAAGATATCGACCTCCTGCGCCGCATCCGGACGCTGCTCTACGAAGACGGCTACACCATCAAGGGCGTCCAGCGCCTGCTGAAGGAGGGCCGTGGCCGCCTGCCGGCGCAGCGGCTCGATCTTGCCGCCGAGAGCGCTCTGGAGAGCCTGCGTATTGTCTCGGCACGGGCCGAGGCCATGGCCGCGGGGGCCAACCGCCAGCCGCTGCCACGCACGGGCCCGCAGCCCTCGACCACCACGCCCCGCGCGGCGGTTCTAGACCTGCACAAGCGGCGTGAGATCGAATCCGTTCTCGAAGACCTGGAACAGGCGCTGACGCAGCTGCGCAGCACGCTCAAGGCCCACAACTAGTCTTGCCCGCCCGTACCGCCGTCAGGCGGGACTCAAGGGGTGGCTGTTTTCGATCCTGACAGCCACAAGATCGGGTGGGAATTGTAAGAGAGTGTAACAAGCATCTGATTTTGCTTGGGTTTTTGCCACACACGCGTATCGTGCTTCGCGAGGGGCTTATCAACGGTATCGTCAGAGGGGGACGGAGCCGTGTTTGCAGATCGTGAACTGGCGCGCCATCAGGCGCAGTCATTGAATGCACTCGCTTTCAATGACAATGGGTTGGAGGAGGATCTTCCAACTTTACATGAGCTACTTTACTTGCGCCGTGGCCTCACGCAGGCCGGCGGCAAGCTGCCATTGTTCGACCTGGACGGGCAACAAGTCGATGTTGCCATCGTCAAGCAATGCCTGAAGCGGGGCTGGGCCGAGCCCTGGTTCAACAATCCGCTGAAGCCGGGCTGGCTGGTGTGCAAGCTCACCGAGGCGGGCCGGCAGGTCGCGGCCGGGCTGTAACACGCCAGGCCGTCGCGCCGGCCAGCAGCAGCAACAGGCCGGCCAGCAGGAACGGCGCGCCGGGCCACGGGCTGCCAGGCCGCGCGATGGAATACGCGAAGGTCAGGGAGAACAGAGCCGGACCGACCAGCGACGACAGGCTGGCGAGGGACGTGTTCGCGCCCTGCAGCTGGCCCTGCTCGGAGGGGCCGACGAGCCGGCTCATCAGGCCGAGGGCGGCAGGACCCGAGAGCCCCCAGAACGCCATGACCGGCACGCCCGCCCAGAAGAGCATCCCTGTCGGCGCCAGCCCGTAGATCGCCATGCCGGCGGCGCCGCAGACGAGACCGGCAATCAGGGTGAGTCGTTCGCCGAGCCGGGTGACGGCCGGGCCGACCAGCGCGCCCTGGACGATGGCCGAGCAGATGCCGACCAGCGCCAGGGTCAGCCCGACCGTCTCTTCCTTCCAACCATAGCGATAGCCGGCATAGAGCACGAACACGGTCGGCAGCACCTGATGGGCAAGGCCGCCCAGGAAATTGACGGCGGAGAGTCCGAGGAGCTGGGTGTGCGAGGCCAGCAGCCGCAGCGATCCCACCGGGTTCGCCCGCTTCCAGGCGAAGGCCATGCGTTTGTCCGGCGCCAGAGATTCCGGCAGCACGAACCAGCCGAAGGCCGCGTTGAGCAGCGTCGCCCCGGCGGCCACCCAGAAAGGCAGCCGCGGATCGATGCCGCCCAGCAGGCCGCCGAGCGCTGGCCCCAGCACGAACCCCAGGCCGAAGCCGACGCCCACCAGCCCGAACGCCTTGGCGCGCGCCTCCGGCCTGGTGACGTCGGCGATATAGGCGAAGGCCGTGCTGATCGTGGCCGCGGTGATGCCCGAGATCACCCGGCCGATGAACAGCAGGACAAGCGAGGGCGCCAGCGCCATGAAGATGTAATCGAGGCCTAGCCCCAGACAGGAGATCAGGATGATCGGCCGGCGGCCGAAGCGGTCGGACATCGCGCCCAGCAACGGCGAGAAGAGGAACTGCATCAACCCCCAGACCGTGGCGAACACGCCGAAGACCTCGGCGGCGCCCGCCGTGTCGCCGTCCATGAAGCCGAGCACGATGGTCGGCAGCACGGGGATCATGAGACCCAGCGACAGCACGTCGAGCGTCACGGTACAGAAGATGAAAGCTAGCGCCCGCCGGGTGTTCATTGCGCTTGTAGGTGCGACCCGCGGGCCGCCGACGCAAGGACGATCTTGCGGTGCTGCCTCGCCAACGCGGTCGCTGATTGCGCACCGAGCCGTGTCCGCCAGTGGCGGACGCCAGGCTTCGACAGCGGGCCGCTGCACTCGAAAGAAACGGGAGGTTAGATGGTCGGGGCGACAGGATTTGAACCTGCGACCCCCAGTCCCCCAGACTGATGCGCTACCAGGCTGCGCTACGCCCCGACCGGATGCCTGGGCCTGTCGGCCCGCGGCACGGGGGCTTTAGCGCGAATAGCAGCGTTGCCGCAAGCCAACTTGCATCGATCCTTGCGTCGACAGATACAGGCACCATGATCGATTCCGCCAGTCGCGTCCTGCTGTTCTCCTCCATCGGCCATGCCCTGATGCACATGATGACGGCTTTCTATGCCGTGATCGTGCTGACGCTGGCGGTTTCCTGGAACCTGCCGGCGGAGGACCTGCTGCGTCTCTACGCCCCGGCCACCGTCCTGCTGGGGATAATGTCGCTGCCGGCCGGCTGGGCCTCCGACCGCTTCGGCGCGCCGGTCATGATGGTCGTGATGTTCCTGGGCCTCGGCCTGTCCTCGATCGCCTGCGGCCTCGTGCCGACCGGCGACACCTTCCTGCTGTCCCTGGCGCTCTGCGGCATCGGTACCTTCGGGGCGATCTACCATTCCGTCGGCATCGGCTGGGTCATCCGCACGGCCAAGGAGCAGGGGCACGCCATGGGCGTGAACGGCCTCTGGGGCAGCGCGGGTCTTGCGCTCTATGGCATCGTGCCGGGCGTGCTGATCACGCTCGCCTCGTGGCGCGCGGCCTTCATCGTGCCCGGCCTCGTGTGTCTCGCCGTGGGGGCGGTGCTTTTCGTGCAGATGCGGCAGGGCAAGGTCGGCGATCGCCCGATGCCGGCGACGCCCGGCGTCCAGGTGGGCCGCCGCGAGTTCTGGCGCGTCTTTTCCGTGCTGTCGGTGACGATGGCCCTGGAAGGCGTGATCTGGCAGGCCGTGATGTTCGGCGCGGCCCTGGTCTTCGAGGTGAAGCTGGCGCCCGAGATCAGCGCCCTGCGCGACGGGCTCGCCTCGTGGGGCGTGGCGACCAAGGTCGTGCTGTGGGTTGGGCTCGCGACCTCGATGATCTACGTCGTCTCGGGCTTTGCGCAGTACGCCCTGGGCCGGCGGGTCGTCGATCGCTATCCGCTGAAGGCGACCTACATCGTGGCGTCGGCCTTGCAGATTGGCGCCATGCTCGCGCTGGCGATGGGCAATGGTTACGTGGCGCTGCTGGGCGCCATCGCGTCGGCGGTGCTGAGTGCGGCGGCCGGCCCGATCGAGAACATCCTGATCGCGCGCTACACGCCCAGCCGCTATCACGGGCTTGGTTTCGGTGCGAAGTTCGTCGTGGCCTTCGGGGCGGGGCCGCTCGCGATCCTGTTGATCGCCTGGGTTCGGGAAACGACGGGCAGTCTCGAACTGCTGTTCCTGGGGCTCGCCGCCACCTCGGTCGTTATCACGCTGGTGGCGCTGCTGCTGCCGGGCAGCGATCGCGGCCAGGAAGCCATCGTGCAAACGAAACGGCCGACGCCGCAACCGGCGCCGGCCGAGTAGCAGGTTCGTTGCGGGTCGCTTACTTGGTGCCGCGGGCGGCCTTGTAGCCCGGTCGTGCGAGGCAGCGGTCGAGCCAGGCGCCGGCATTGGGGAATGGGGTGAAGTCGAACTTGATCGGCTTGGCCCAGCTGCAGATCGACGCAAGGTTCAGGTCGGCCACCGTGAAGGTCGAGCCCAGCAGGTAGTCGCGGCCCTCCAGGGCGCCGTTCAGCACGGCGAAGGGCTTGGGCAGCGCCTTCTGCGCTTCCGCGACCGCCTCCGGCTTACGCTTGTCCGGCGCCGTCATGAACATGTCGATCAGGATCGTGAGCAGGTGGCGCTCGACTTCCGTCATGCCCCAGAAGCTCCACTGCCAGACCCGCGCCTGGTCCTCGAGGCTCGACGGCATGAAGCCGTCCTTGCCGTGCTTGGCCGCAAGGTAGAGGTTGATCGCCATCGACTCGAAGAGCTTGAAGTCGCCGTCGGCCAGCGCCGGCACCTTGCCGTTGGGATTGACCTTCAGAAACTCGGCGCCCTTGAGATCCTTCATCTCCACCGCGACGTGCTCGAACGGAATGCCGAGTTCGTGCACGATCCACAAAGCACGGGCGGCGCGGGACGCGGTAGGCCCGTAGATCTTGACAGTCACTGATAGTCTCCCCGATCTCAAAAACAAGGCGGACGATAGAGCAGCCGGTACCGCCGGTCTAACGCTCTATTCCGCTAGTCTTTATGTCGTACCGATTCCCTATGACGTCGCCTTGGCGAGGGCCTGATCGAGATCGGCGATGATGTCGCTGGCGGTCTCGATGCCGATCGACAGCCGCAGCACGTCGGGGCCGGCGCCGGCGGCGACCCGCTGCTCGTCGGAGAGCTGGCGATGCGTCGTCGAAGCGGGGTGGATGATCAGGCTCTTGGCGTCGCCGATGTTGGCAAGGTGCGAGAAGAGTTCGACATTGTCGACGACCTTCACGCCGACCTCGTAGCCGCCCTTGACGCCGAAGGTAAAGACCGAGCCCGCGCCCTTGGGCAGGTATTTCTTGGCCAGCGCATTGTACTTGTTGGAGGGCAGGCCGGCGTAGTTCACCCAGGCCACCGCGGGATGTTTCTCCAGGTGCTGCGCGACGGCGAGGGCGTTGGCGCAATGGCGCTCCATGCGCAGACCCAGCGTCTCGATGCCGAGCATGGTGAGCCAGGCGTTGAACGGCGCCTGCGAGGGGCCGAGATCGCGCAGGCCGACGGCGTGGCTGTGGAAGGTGTAGGCCATGTCACCGAAGGTCTCGTAGAAGTTCAGCCCGTGATAGGCGGGCTCGGGGCCGGCGAGGCTCGGGAACTTGCCGCCCTTGGACCAATCGAACTTGCCGGAATCCACAATCGCGCCGCCCATCGACGTGCCGGTGCCGCTCAGGAACTTCGTGGTGGAGTGCACGACCAGGGTCGCGCCGTAGTCGATCGGCCGGCACAGCCAGGGCGTCGCCAAGGTATTGTCGACCAGCAGCGGCACGCCGGCATCCTCGGCGATGCGGGCGATCGCCTCGATGTCGCTGATCACGCCGCCGGGATTGGCGAGGCTTTCGATGAAGAAGGCCTTGGTGTTGTCCGTCACTGCGCGCTTGAAGTTGTCCGGCTGGTCGGCATCGACGACGTTCGCCTTCCAGCCGAACTTCGGATAGGTGTTCTTCATCTGCTGTAGCGAGCCGCCATAGAGGCGCGAGGCGGCAACGATCTCGGCGCCGGGCGACATCAGCGGGAAGAGGCCGAGCACCTGTGCGGCATGGCCGGAGGAGGCGACGGTGCAGCCGCGGCCACCTTCCAAGGAGGCGATGCGCGTCTCGAGCGCAGCATTCGTCGGATTGGTCAGGCGCGAGTAGATGAAGCCCACCGTCTGGAGATTGAAGAGCGCGGCGGCGTGGTCGGCATCTTCGAAGACATAGGCGGTGGTCTGGTAGATCGGTTGCGCGCGCGCGCCGGTGGCGGGATCGGGGGCGGCGCCTGCATGCACAGACAGGGTTTCGAAACCGTATTGCTTGTCGCTCACTGAACTCTCCACGACCAGGGCTTGGAAAGGCGGACAATGTCCGCCTGGATCTGAAGCCTCAAATTGGCCGCGCCTGCCTCAGCCGTCAAATCTAGACCTCCAGCCACTCCTTCCTGATTGTCGCATCGGCGCTCAACGAGGCCGGTGTCCCCTCGAAGACGACACGACCATGGCCCATGACATAGACGCGCCGGGAGATGTCGAGTGCAATCGTGAGCTTCTGTTCTACGAGCAGGATGGACACGCCTCGTTCCGAGATGCGCCGCAACAGGTCGGCCACCAGTTCCACCATTCTCGGCGCCAGCCCCTCGGTCGGTTCGTCGACCATGATCAGATCGGGATCGCCCATCAGTGTCCGGCAGATCGTCAGCATCTGTTGTTCGCCACCCGAAAGCACTCCAGCCGAGACCTCGGCGCGTTCCTCGAGCCGGGGAAACAGGGCGAACATGTCCTGCATCGACCACCGGCCCTGCGCGTGTCGCTTCTTCTGCCCGAGCAGGAGGTTCTCGCGCACGGTCAATCCCGGGAAGATGTCGCGATTCTCCGGTACGTATCCCACGCCAAGACGCGCGATTTCGTACGACTTCAGTCCCAGAATGTCGCGGCCCTTGAAGCGGATCGTGCCGGTACAGACGACATCGCCCATGATCGCTTTGATTGTCGTCGATCGTCCAACGCCATTGCGTCCAAGGAGAGTGACGATCTCGCCTTCTGTCAGGTGAAGATCGACACCCTGCAGAACGTGGCTCTTGCCGTAGTAGGCGTGGACATCCTGGAGTTCGAGCATCAGTGGGCAGCCCCCGCCGTTCCAAGATAGGCATCTTGGACGGCTTTACTGGCTCGAATCTCGCTGGCGGTTCCGGTGGCAATGATCTCGCCATAGACAAGGACCGAGATTCGGTCCGCAAGATCGAACACCACACCCATGTCATGCTCCACCATGACAAGGGTCTTGCCGACCGTGACTTCACGAATCAGATCGATCGTCCGGCGGGTTTCGCTGTGGCTCATGCCTGCCGTCGGTTCGTCGAGCAGAACGACATCGGCACCACCGGCGATCGCGATGCCGATTTCCAGCGCCCTCTGGTCGGCATAGCTCAGGACTCCCGCCAGGGCGTCGCGGCGCCCGCTCAATCCGGTGCGGGTCAGCACGTCTTCGACTTTCGCCGAAACATCGCTCAGGCGATCCGCCCAGCGCCAGAAGCAGTAGCGATAGCCGGTCGACCAGAGCAGCGCACAGCGGATGTTCTCGGACACCGAAAGGCGTGGAAACAGGTTGGATACCTGGAAGCTGCGCGACAGCCCCCGGCGATTGATTGCCGACGGCTTGAGGTTCGTGATGTCGTGACCGTGAAGGGCGACCGTGCCGCCGCTCGGTGGAAAGCGGCCGCTGATCAAATGGAAGAGCGTCGACTTGCCCGCGCCGTTAGGGCCGATGATGGCATGGCGCTCGCCGGCGACGACGGACAGCGACACGCCTCGGATGATGGATGTCTTGCCGAAATCCTTCCGGAGATCGGTGAGGACGAGAGCCGGCTCCCTCATGGCGCTGCCTTGCGCAAACGGCTGTCGATCTCGTTCCAGGCCCCACCGACCAACGGCCAGGTGCGGCGGAACAGAAGAAACCCGCAGACGGTGACAACGATCGCGACGCCCCAGGCCAGAGGCTGCGCAGTATCGACCTGGATCCAGAAGATGCGCAGCAACGGCCCTTCGTGCGCGTTGAGCGTGACGTGATAGTTCATCTCCAGCAACGCGATGGCGCCGACGGCCAATACGGAACCAGCGGCCGCGCTCACCAGATATGACGGGATCAGGTGATGCAGAATCCGCGCTCGCAGCGGCGGCAGGTGCCGTTCGATCAGGCCTGCGATCCCGGTCGGGGCGAACAATACCGTGATCACGAACAACAGTCCCAGATAGAGCAGCCATGCCGGGGTGACATCGCTCAGGGAAAGCTGGATCAGGCTGATCACGATGGCGCCGATGATCGGCCCGTAGAAGAAGCCCGCACCTCCGATGTAGGTCATGATCAAGACTGAGCCGGAGGCGGCCGTCGACAGATTGGTCGCCGTCATGATTTCGTAGTTGATGGCGGCCAGGCCGCCGGCGACGCCTGCGAAGAAGGCCGAGATGATGAACGACAGCAGCCGGACGACTTGCGGGCTATAGCCGATGAATTCCGCCCGTTCCGGATTGTCGCGGACCGCTGCGGCCATGCGTCCGAGCGGCGTGCGCGTGAATGCGTACATGGTGACGGCAGACAGCACGCCCCAAGCCACGATCAGGTAGTAGACCTGGATCTGCGGTATCAGGTCGATGCCGAACAACGGCGGCCCGACGCTGCGATCCGTCGTGACGCCCGACTCGCCACCGAAGAAGCTCTCCAGGATCAGGGACGAGGCGGCCACCAGCTCGGCGATGGCCAGCGATATCATCGCAAACGCCGTCCCGTGACGCCTGGTCGACAGGATGCCGAAGAGCAGGCCGAACGCCGCTCCGGCGAGCCCGGCGAAAAGCGGGACGATGAGCACGGGTATCGGCAATTGGTGCCGGCCGATCAGATTGATCAGATGGATGGCCGCGAACCCGCTCAGGCCGAAGTAGACGGCATGACCGAACGAGAGCAGCCCCGTCTGACCCAGCAGAATGTTGTAGGAGAGGGCGAAGACGATGGTGATGCCGATCAGGCACATCTTCGTCAGTGCGGTCTTCGAAGGAATGAGGTCCGGCAGCAGCAGTGCCAGCATGATCGCCAGGAACCAGACAATGGGTCCAGCGCGCCGGCCGAGCGAAAGGGCGGTCATACGTCGCGACTCCCGAAGAGGCCGCGGGGGCGCACGACCAGCATCACCAGAAGCATCAGGTAGGGCAGGATCGGGGCAATCTGGGCGATCGTCGTATGCTGGATGTCGCCGAGCACGTTGCCAGCCTTGGCGTCAACGCCGATTGCCTTGATGAAATCGTCGAGAGACACGTCCATGACGACGGCGAATGTCTGGACGAGCCCGATCAGCAGCGATGCCAGCAGGGCGCCAGGCAGCGATCCCAATCCGCCGATGACCACGACCGTGAAGAGGATGGCTCCGAGCGCTCCCGCCATGTTGGGGGAGGTCACAAAGATGGGGCCGCCGATGACACCGGCGAGGCCTGCCAATCCGGCGCCGACGCCGAAGACCAGCATGAAGACTTGCGGCACATTGTGGCCGAGCATGCCGACCATGTTCGGATGGGTGAGGGCGGCGCGTATGACGAGGCCAATCCGCGACCGGGAGAGGATCGCGAACAGTCCGACGAAGATCGCCACGGCGAGCAGCAGCACGAAGATGCGGTAGGCCGGGTAGGGGGTGTCGAACAGGCGGAACAACGGAAAGTCGAGTTCCGGAGGAACCCTATAGGGCACGCCGATCCGTCCCCAGATCATCTGAACGGCTTCCTGGATCATGAAGGCGATGCCGAATGTGAAGAGCAGCTCTGAAACGTGCCCGTGCTGATGGACGCGCCGCAGGCCGTATCGTTCGAGCAAGGCGCCGCCGAGCCCGAGCGCCAGCGGTCCGAGTATGAGGGCCGGCAGGAAGCCGATCGTTTTCGATATCTGGTAACCCAGATAGGCCCCCAGCATGTACATGCTGGCGTGAGCCAGGTTGAGCACCCCCATCATGCCGAAGATGAGCGTGAGGCCGCTGGCAAGCATGAACAGCAGCATCCCGTAGATGACGCCGTTCAGGGTCGAAATAGCGAGTTGTTCCAGCAAAGCCGTCGTCCAGGCGAGGGTACAGGCAAGGAAGGGAAAGCGCAGTGTGGGCTGCAGGCCGCCGCGGCCGGGCCGTGGGATCGGCCGTCCGCGGCGGAGCAGTCAGCCTACGGCCGCTTCATCTTGCAGGTCGTCGGAACTTCGGTTTCCTTCGCCGCAGACATGCCGACGGTCTTGAAGCCGAACGGGGTCTTTTCGAGTTTCTTCGACACGTCGTCGGACATCACGGAGACGTAGAGCGGCTGATAGAACTGATGGTCCGCGGCGCGGACGTACGTGTCGCCCAGGGGGCTCTTGAAGGCCATCGTCTCCAGCTTTTCGGCGACGGCCTTCGGGTCGGTAGTCTTTGCCTCGTCCATGCTCTGCGCCAGCATCGTGACCACGGTGTTCAGCCGGTAGAAGAAGAGGTCGCGATTGAACTTCTTGCCGAACTCCTCGGCCAGCTTCTCGGATGTCGCTTCGGGCACGTTCATGTGCCATTCGCTGACGGCGAAGACACGGCCGACGCCTGCCGCACCGAGCGCGGTAACGCCGCCCTCGCCATTGGCGAAGTAGGTGAACCATTTGACGGGCAGGCCGAGTTCGCCGCCAGTTTTTACGAGCTGATTGAGATCGTTGCCCCAGTTTGCGGAGATCACGGCGTCGGCGCCCGTCGCGCGAATCTTCGCAATGTACGGCGTGAAGTCAGTGACCTTCTGGAGAGGAATCAGCTCGTCTCCGACGATCTGGATGTCCGGCCGCTTGTCTTTCAGCATTTGCGTAGCTGCCGTGCGCACGGCCTTGCCGAACGAGTAGTCCTGATTGAACAGGTAGACCTTCTTGATCGAAGGGTCCTTCTGGATCTGATTGGTGATGGCCGCCGTCCGAATGTTGACGTCTGCATCGAAGCGGAAATGCCAGAAGCTGCATTTGTCGTTCGTCAGTACGGGGTCGAGGGCCGCGAAGTTAATGTAGAGCACCGATTTGTCGGGATTGCGGCGATTGTGCTTCTCAAGGAAGTCCACGATTGCGCCGGCCACGGCGGAGCTGTTGCCGTGGAATACGTAGCGCGCGCCTGCATCGATCGCCTTTTGCAACTGTACGATCGTTTCCTGCGGGTCGAACTTGTTGTCGAAGGCGACGACGTCGAACTTCCTGCCGCCGAGTACGCCACCGGCCGCGTTCTGCTTTTCGGCAAAGAACTGCAGATGCTGTCGCATGCTCTCGCCGATGAAGCCGTTCGGACCTGACTGACCGTCGATCAGGGCGAGCTTCACGGTCGAGGTGTCTTGGGCGGGAGCGGGGCCGGTCAGGGCCAATGCGGCGAGCGCGGTGCTTGCCAGGATACGGGCGAATTTCATGGGTTTCCTCCTTTGCACCAGCGTTGTGGTGCGACGACGCGCCTGCAGTTGCGCATCGTCGTTATCTGGCGGGCCGGGGTCTCTCGAGTCAAGGTCTTTGTGATCACAGATCACAAGATTTAGATTGTTCGTATTGCCAGATACGGGGCGATCAGCGTGATCGTCCGCCAGGCGTCCTTGCGGCTTCGCCTGGCGATGTCGCGTTGCGCCGACGGACCTTCTTTCCTCCCGCTCCGCCGGCTGGAGCCAAGGCCGGGTGAGGCGCGTCTTCGTCGTCCCGGGAGGCAATCTCTCGCTGCTTCTGCTCTTCCAGCAGATGGCCGACGATTACTTTCTCCGCGCGGCGAATGTCGCGCGTGATTCCGGCAGCGGCGGCGCGTCCATTGCCGGATCTCAGTGCGGCGAGAATCTGACGGTGCGGGTGATCGTCGCTTCTGATTGCTATGCCGCCGTAGATGTCGCTGCGCACGACATAGCTGAGCTGCGGGCCGACCCGCAGCCAGAGGCTTTCGATCAGCCGCAGCAGCAAGGCACGTCGAGCTGCAACGTAGACGAGGTGGTGAAACTCCCGATTAAGGCGGAGTGCTGCCTCCAGATCGCGCACGTCGGAGGCTTCTTCGAGCGTCGTGAGCACCCGTTCGAGCCGATCCAGTTCGCGCGGCGTGATGCGGGTCGCCGCTTCGGCAGCCGCCTTGCTTTCGAGTGCCGCGCGAATAAGGCAGAGTTCTTCGTAGTCGGTCGGACTGAGGATCGGAACCGTCAGCGTGCCGCCGGCCGAACCGACGAGCGCATTCTCTGCCTCAAGCCGCCGCAGGGCTTCCCGTATCGGCATCATGCTTGTGCCGAGAGCGTCGGCCAGCTCGCGGATGACGATGCGCTGGCCGGGCAGCATCTTGCCTGCAACGAGAGCGTCCCTGATCCGGTCGTAAACCTTTTCATGGACGGTGGAGTGGCTCACCGGAGAGAAGTCAGGGAGCCTCATTGAATTCTTCATGCGCACTCGTTCTGCTTTTGGTGGCATGCACTACCGGCGCACATGATCGTCCGGTCGCGCGCCATGGCTCCACGTGCACGCAATACTATTCGGTTTGATCAGTGATCACAAGATGGTGCGGCGGCGTCAAACCAGCGAGGCGATGAATTCGACGGCCTTGCTGTCGTTGGCGGCCCGCCAAGTCTCGGTGCGATAGAGGCCGAGCAGACCGTGCACGAGCCCCCAGATGCGGAAGACGCGCGCCTTCGCATCCTTCCTGTCGCCGATGGCAACGATGGACGCAGCCGTGACGCGGCGAACCGCCGGGCCGATTCCGGAGGCCGAGCCGTACCATTTACGCAACGGCATGGAGAACATGAGGTCGTAGAGATGTCCGTTCTCGAGCGCGAAGCGGGCATAGCTGCTCGCGAGCTGGCGCGGCTCACCGGGCGGCACTTTTTCGAGCGCATCGGCAAGGTGGGCGAAGCCTGCGGCGGCCACCTCGACCTTGAGCGCATCGAGAGAGGCGAAGTGGCGATAGAGCGCGCGATGATTGACGCCGATCCGTTCGGCCACGGCACGCAAGGTCAGCGCGTCGCGGCCGCCCGTGGCGAGGAGCGCGAGCGCGGCTTCGACCGCGGCGCGTCTGGCATCGCCGTGGTGGAAGGTCTCGCGCGTCGGCTTACGAGGCACGAGGAGGCTAGGCGCGGCCGCGCGAGACGTGCCAGTTGACCTGCATCTCGCCGATCTCGGCACCGTCTTCGTTCTTCAGGCTGACGACGACGGGAAAGCGCACCTTTCCTTCGGTTTTGACCGTGCTGAGCAGGGTGTCGGGTTCGCCGTCGACGCGCGCTTCCGCCGACACGCTGCCCTTGGCCGGGCCGAGGTAGCGGATCGTCGCCTCGGCGGCGACCGGCCGGACCTCGAACAGGATCGGGGCGAAGGCGCCGGCCATGGCGGCTCCCGACGCGGTTTCGCCGAGCGCGAAGAGGGCGGCCGCATGTTGCGTGCCGATATGGTTCAGGCCCTCGGGCCGGAAGGGCAGGTGCGCCGAAGCGTGGCCCTTTCCGATCGCGTCGATCTCGACGCCGGCATGACGGGCGAACGGGACGCTCCGGCCCAGCTGGGTGCGGATCGTGTCGTAGAGCATGGTGCGGGCGTTGAATGTCTCCATTGGAGACATATAGGCGCTGCCGCGGGCTTTGTCGAGATTCCTCTCGCAGAACGGCCGCAGCCGGCCGTTTGTCAGGTTCGCGTAAGCATCGAGGACTACGTTTGCTCTCTTGCAGAACAACTGCACGAACAATGAACGCCAGCGGCGTCTTTGCTGGCGTTCAGGTCATTGCTCGGGGGAAACGATAGCGTGAATCGATATTTGAGTAAGGACTTCCTGTCCGGGCTGATGTTCGTCGGCTTCGGCCTGGCGACGCTCTACTTCGGACAGAAGCTGGCCATCGGCACGGCCGTACGCATGGGGCCGGGCTACGTGCCGCGCATGCTGTCGCTGATCCTCCTGGGATTGGGCCTCCTAATTTGCGTGTTCGCGCTGATCAATCCCGGCGAGCAGGTCGAGAAGCCGAAGTGGAAGCCGATCACCCTGGTAACCATCGGCATCGTCTGTTTCGCGCTCCTCCTCGAACGCGCCGGCCTCTTTCCGGCGCTGGTCGTGCTGATCCTGATCTCCTCGCTCGCCGGCGAGGAATTCAAGCTCCTCGAAGTGATCGGCAACATCGTGGTGCTGTCGATTCTCTGCGTCATCGTCTTCAAGCTCGGACTGGGCATGAACATCTCGATCCTGCAAGGGGTGTGGTAAGATGGATCTGCTGCACAATCTGGCCCTTGGCCTGGGCGTCGCCGTCAGCCTGCAGAACCTCACTTACGCCTTGCTGGGCTGCATGGTCGGCACGCTGATCGGCGTGCTGCCCGGCATCGGGCCCGTGGCGACCATCGCCATGCTGCTGCCGATCACCTTCCACCTGCCGCCGACGGCCTCGCTGATCATGCTGGCCGGCATCTATTACGGCGCACAGTATGGTGGCTCGACGACCTCGATCCTGGTCAACCTGCCGGGCGAAGCCTCGTCGGTCGTGACCTGTCTCGACGGCTACCAGATGGCCCGCAACGGGCGAGCGGGGGCGGCGCTCTCGATCTCGGCGGTAGGTTCGTTCTTCGCCGGCACGGTCGGCACCATCCTGATCGTGCTGTTCGCCGAGCCATTGACCCTGATGGCGCAAAAATTCGGTCCGGCCGACTACTGTTCGCTGATGGCGCTGGGCCTGATTGCGGCGATCGTGTTGGCCAGCGGCTCGGTCACTAAGGCCATCGCCATGGTCTTCCTCGGCCTGCTGTTCGGCCTGGTCGGCACCGACGTCAACACCGGCGCCCAGCGCTACACGTTCGACATCCCCGAACTCAGCGACGGCATCGACTTTGCGCCGATCGCGATGGGCCTGTTCGGCATCGCCGAGATCGTGGTCAACCTGGAACGGCATCTCACGCGAACGGGCGCGATCAAGGTTTCCTCGCTGTGGCCGACCAGAGACGAAATGCGGCGGGCCATTCCCGCGGTTCTGCGCGGCACCACCCTGGGCTCGATCCTCGGCGTGCTGCCGGGCGGTGGTCCGACGCTCGGTGCCTTCTCGGCCTATACGCTGGAGAAGAAACTCTCGAAGACGCCGCAGATGTTCGGCAAGGGCGCAGTCGAAGGCGTGGCGGCGCCCGAGGCGGCCAACAACGCCGCGGCGCAGACCTCGTTCATTCCGATGCTGACGCTCGGCATCCCGTCCAACGCGGTGATGGCCCTGATGGTCGGCGCCATGATCATTCAGGGCATCCAGCCGGGGCCTGAGGTCATGACCAAGAAGCCGGATCTCTTCTGGGGCATGATCGTCTCGATGTGGATCGGCAACGCCATGCTGGTCATCATCAACCTGCCGATGATCGGCATGTGGGTGAAGCTGCTGACGGTGCCGTACCGCTTCCTGGCTCCGGCGATCCTGCTCTTCTGCTGCATCGGCGCGTACAGCCTGCAGAACAGCACCTTCCACGTGATGCAGGTCGCCATCTTCGGCGTGCTGGGTTACGTCTTCGTGCGGCTGGGCTGCGAGGGTGCGCCGTTCCTGCTGGGGCTGGTGCTGGGACCGCAGATGGAAGAGTACTTCCGTCGCGCCATGCTGCTGTCGCGTGGCGATCCAATGGTCTTCCTCGAACGTCCGATCAGCCTCGGCCTGTTGATCGCGACGGCTGCTCTGCTGGTCCTGATGGCTCTGCCCAGCGTCAAGAAGGCGCGCGAGGAAGCTTTCCAGGAAGAGGGCTGAACACAATACAGGCCGGACTTCCGACCTTCACCCGCAGCCGCGTGGGCATGAGCATGCCCGCGCGGCCAACGCGGTACCCGACAATCGAATCGCCGCCCTGGTTCGCGACATAGAGGAAACGCTGGGCGGGATCGAAGGCGAAGAAGCGTGGCGTGCCACCCTTCGTCGGAGCCCACTGGCGTGGCGCGAGCGTGCCCTTGGCGGCGTCGATGCGGAACACGCCGATACTGTCGTGACCGCGATTGGAGACGTAGACGTTGCGGCCGGCGCGATCGACCCAGATTTCCGCGCCGGTGCTGTAGCCGGTGAAGTCCGGCGGCGTCGACGGCACGGTCTGCAGCGGCGTCAGCTCGCCGCTGCGGCGATCCTGACGATAGGTCGTGATCGTGGAATCCAGCTCGTTGATGACATAGGCCAGCGCCTTGGCCGGATGGAAGTCGATATGGCGCGGGCCGGCGCTCGGGCGTGCGGCGACCCGATGGGCTTCGACCAGCACGCCGCGCCGCCTGTCGAGGCGATAGCCGATCACGCAGTCCGATCCTTTGCAGGGCAGGTAGAAATAGCGGCCCTGCGGATCGAGCGGATTGTGGTGCGGCCGCACGTTCTTCTGCTCCACGCGATGCGGACCGAGCGGCGCGGTAACGGCCGTCAAGGTGGTGTAAGCACCGAGCACACCGTCACGCCCGATGGGCAGGGCCGCGATGGAGTCCGAGCCGTAGTTGCTGACGACCAGAAAGCGGCCGCTGGCGTCGAAGGCGAGGTGGATGGGGTTGAAGCCGCCGGTCGGCTGTCGGTTCAGGACGGCGATACGGCCGGTTTCCGGGGCGACCGTGTACGACGTCGCCTCGCTGCGATCGCCATGGACCGAATAGAGGCGGGTACCCGCAGCATCGAGCGCAAGGAACGAGGGGTTCTCCAGCCCGGCGAGATGCTGGATGTGCCGGAAGGCGCCGCTGCGTGGATCGACGCGATAGACATTGATGCCGTTGCCGCGACCCTGACGCTCGGGCGTGGTGTAGCTGCCGACATAGGCGAAAAGTCGGTTTGTGTTCATCCCGCCATTGTCGACGGCCGGTCGACAGAAGGTCAACGTACCGCTGCAACGATCAACGCGGCGCCCAGGACGACAAGAACGATGCCGGCAAGCTCGCGCCGGCTCACCGATTCGCGAAAGACGCGGCGCGAGACGACATAGCTGAACACGACTTCGATCAGGATCAGGGTTCGCACTTGCGATGCCGGTGCGAGGGCCAGCGCCGTCACGTTGGTGAGCGAGGCCAGGGCGCCGGCGACGCCGGCAAAGGTCGAGACCCGCCATTGCCGCAGCGCTGCCAGGACGATCGTCGGGTTGCGGGCGAGCAACCAGCCACCGAGCAGCAGCGTCTGCACGAGCTGGCTCCAGAAGAGCGTCTCGGCCGCAGCGAGGAAGGGCGAGGCGCCTTCGAGAGCGAGATTGGCGCCGCGATAGCTGACCGCCGAGATGGCGAAGGTCGCCCCGGAGGCAAGGCCGTTGAGGGCGGCCGCATCGGTCCAGCTTCGCGCGCCGGTCGCACCGGCATTGAGGCGCGGCGACAGAAGCACGACGCCGCAGGTGGCGAGGCCAACGGCCAAAGCCGTCGTCAACGACAGAGATTCGCCAAGGAACAGGACGGAGAAGATCGCGACCTGGATGACCTCGCTCTTGGAATAGACGAGGCCGATGGCGAAGCTGCGTGCGGCCATGGCCCGAAGCAGAAAGGCCGTGCCCGCCATCTGGCTGAACGCAGCGGCCGTCACCCAGCCGGCGAAGGTCCAGGTCAGAGTCGGTAACTCGAATCCGCCGAGCGCGAGGAGGATGCCAAGCCACAATGTCAGTACGGGCATGCCGTAGAGGAAGCGCACCAGCGTTGCGCCGAGCGTGCCCAGCTCGCCGATCAAGTGTCGCTGCGCGGTATTGCGGGCAGTCTGTGCTGCAGCGGCAAAGACGGTGAGGGGGATCCAGAGCCAGGAAGGAGGAATCACGTCCTTTGCCCGGACCGGTTGCTGCGTTTGACCATGTTGAACAATTGTTCATAAGATCGCGCCAACTGGTCGTCGACCGTAAAAAAGAACGTTTGGGAGTGAATGCCATGACTTCGATCGACTTACGCCGTGCTGGCCGTCGCCAGATTCTGAAAGGCGCTGGCGCACTCGCCACAGCCGGCATCATCGGCGCGCCGGCTATCGTCAAAGGCCAGAGCGGCGCCATCAAGATCGGCGTGCCGACGATCCTGTCGGGCCGCGTCGCCGTGCTCGGCCAGACCAGCGTCGGCGGCCTCAAGGTCGTGTTCGACAAGGTGAACGAGTCGGGCGGCATCAACGGCCGCAAGATCGAAATGGTCGTTCGCGATTCCAAAGGCGCGCCGCAGGAAGCGGCCAAGGTCACGCGCGACCTGATCAACAACGACGGTTGCCAGATCATCATCGACGCCGAGGCCTCGAGCGGCGCTTTTGCGGTGCAGGAAGTGATCCGCGAGATCGGCGTGCTCTGCATGCACACCAACTCGGAAACCTCGTCGCTGACCGCCGATCCTAAGCTGCATGTCCCGACGGCGTTCCGCACGGCCCGCCAGGGCATTCACGACGCGATCGGCGGCGGCGACTACGCCGCCAAGATCGCGAAGGCCAAGGGCCTGAAGAAGTGGGCGACCTGCTCGCCGGACTACGCTTACGGCCGCTCGAATACGGCCGAGTTCATGGAGTATGCCAAGCACTTCGACGGCAATATCCAGGTGGTCGAGGAGTCCTGGCCGAAGCTCTTCCAGCCCGACTACACCGAGGTCGTGACCAAGGTGCTGAACGCCAAGGCCGACGCCATGTATTCGGCGTTGTGGGGCGGCGATCTGGTGGCCTTCATCGACCAGGCCAATCTCTACGGCCTGTTCGACAAGCAGGCTTCCTTCATGGTCAATCTCGGCGACTACGGTGTCGTCGATCAGGTCAAGCAGTTCCCGCAGGGCGTCTATTCGGGCGGTCGCTACAACCGCACGGTGCCGCCGACCAAGGAAAACGAGGAGTGGTACCAGAACTACGTCAAGACCCAGAAGCACAAGCCGACCAACTGGTCGTGGGAGAATGACGTGGCGGCCCAGATGGTCGTCGAGGCGCTCAAGAAGACCAACGGCGACACTAACGGCAAGAAGCTCGCCGAAGTGATCAAGGGCCTGACGATCAAGACACAGTTCGGCGTCGGCGGCTCGGTGACCATGCGGGCTGAAGACAATACGCTGGTGAATTACATCATCGGTTACGGCGTCTCGCTCTCCAAGGAGCCGTATATTGCCGACTTCCAGACCTCGCCCTGGGAGCCGATCTACGAGCTCGAGAAGCAGTGGAAGAAGAAGCAGGGTTACGCCTGATCCACTCAGTCGCTGCACTGTTCTCGCCAGCCCTTTCCGCCGTGTGGCGGAGAGGAGTGATGGGGCGAACAAGAAAATCTGGGAGTTCCCGTGGATCTTGACGCGTTGATGCGCTGCGTCGGAACGACGTCGTGTGTCGTGACCCAACTCACCAGCGGCATGATCATCGGCATGCTGCTGTTCCTGATCGCGTCGGGCGTGACGCTGATCTTCGGCGTGCTGAACGTCATCAACTTCGCGCACGGCTCGCTCTACATGATCGGCGCCTACGCGGCGTGGACGTTCTACCAGTTCACCGGCAGCTACTTCGTCTCCGCCCTCGGCGCGGCGGTGGCGGTCGGCGTGCTGGGGGTCCTGTTCGAGCGGTTCCTGATGAGCAAGGTCTATGGCTCGAACGTGCTGATGCAGCTTCTTGTCTGCTACGCCGTCGTGCTGATCTCAGACGACCTGATTAAGATCATCTGGGGGCCGGTGTCGCTCTCGATGGGCATGCCGGTGGAGTTCCGCCTGCCGCCGCTGCGCTTCTTCGGCGGCGTTGTGCCGCCGTTTTATATCTTCATGATCGTGACGGCGATGGCGATCGGCCTGCTGCTCTGGCTGGTGATCGCGCGCACGCGCTTCGGCAACATCGTGCGCGCCGCCGCCGTCAACGGTCCGATGGTGTCGGCGTTGGGCATCCGGGTGAACCTCTACTATGCCGCGGTGTTCGGCATCGGCAGCGCGCTGGCGGGGGCGGCAGGAGCCTTGGCCGCTCCGGTGCGGTCGCTGACGCCGGGCATGGGCTTCTCGATCCTGATCGAGTCCTTCATCGTCACGGTGATCGGCGGCATGGGGTCGATCGTCGGCGCCTTCGTCGCCTCGATCATCATCGGTCTCACGCGCTCCTTCGGCAGCATCGGGTTTCCGCTGTTCGTCGACGGCGTGATGTTCCTGATCATGGCCCTGGTCCTGATCTTCAAGCCGAGCGGCCTCTTCGGTCGCCCGCACAACAAGTAGGTCGGCCATGACTGGACGCTGGCGCGATCTCGCCTGGGCAGGAGCGGGGCTGGTTGCCCTTCTGCTGGTGCCGTTGTTCGGCGCCCCTCCCGCCATCCGCGACTTCATCATGTTCGGCATGGCCTATGGGCTGCTGGCCATGTCGTTGAACCTCCTGATCGGCTACTCGGGGCTGGTTTCCTTCGGGCACGCCATGTTCTTCGCTTCGGGCGCCTATGCCTTCGGGCTGGCCATGCAATCGGGCAAGTTCTCGATCCCGGCGGCCTTCGCGCTCGCCATCGTCTTTACGGCGGTTCTGGCGCTCATCGTCGGTGCGATCTGCGTGCGGCTGAACGAGATCTACTTCGCCTTCCTGACGCTCGCCTTCCAGATGCTGTTCTACAACGTCATCCTGGGCTGGGTGTCGTTCACAGGCGGCGACCAGGGGCTGATGGGCGGCATCCCGCGACCGAAGTTCCTGGGCATCGACCTGGCCGACCGAACGCAGCTCTATGTGTTCTGCAGCGTGGCCTTCATCGTCTGTATCGCCATCCTGCGCCAGCTCGTGACGTCGCCGTTCGGCTACACTCTGCGGCTGATCCGGGACAATCAGGAGCGGGCGGCCTTCCTGGGCGTCAACGTGCCCCTGGTGAAGCTGACCTGCTTCGTGATCTCGGCCTGCGTGGCGGCGGTCGGCGGTATCCTGCTGACGCTGTTCGTGTCCGGCGCCTATCCCAACTTCGGCTTCTGGACGACCTCCGGCGAGGCGATCTTCATGATCCTCCTGGGCGGCTCCAACGTCTTCCTGGGCCCGTTGGTCGGCACGGTCATCCTGCGCCTGCTGAACGACATCACCGTGACCTACACCAGCCACACCGAGCTGGTGCTGGGCATCGTGATCCTGGTCCTGGTGCTGGGGCTGCGCAAAGGTCCGCTCGACCTGATCGCCGAGCGGCTGGAAAACCGGCGTCAGGCGGCGGCGCAGGCGGTGCGCGATGCCGCCGACGCCGGGGCCACAGAGAGCCGGGCCACCGAGACCGGGAAGGGTGGCTCCTGATGCTGAAGCTCGAAAACCTCAAGAAATCCTTCGGCGGCGTCGCGGCCACCCGGGACGTGACGCTCGACTTCGCCGACGGATCGCTGACCGCCGTCATCGGCCCCAATGGCGCCGGCAAGACGACGCTGTTCAACCTGATCACCGGCCGCTTCCCGATAGACAGCGGCCGCATCCTGCTGGGCGGCGAGAATATCGCGGGACTGTCGCGGCGCGAGATCGTGCGACGGGGCATCGGTCGCGCCTTCCAGGTGGCAAGCCTGTTCCCGACGCTCACCGTCCGCGAGGCACTGGCGGCCGCCGCGCAGGCCCATCAGCGGCGCGAAACCGCGATGCTGGTCGGTTTTCCCACCGCCGCGGCCATGAACCATGCCGACGAGGTCATGGAGCTGCTGGGGCTGGCGCGCGTCGCCGGCATCCTGAGCCGCAACCTCAGCCACGGCGACCAGAAGCTGCTGGATATCGGTCTGGCGCTGGCGCTGGAGCCCAAGGTGCTGCTGCTCGACGAGCCGACGGCCGGCATGGGGCCGGAGGAGCGCTGGCGCATGATCGAGACGGTGCAGCGCCTGTGGCGGGCCCGCGGCATGACCCTGATCTTCATCGAGCACGACATGGATATCGTCTTCAAGGTCGCCCAGACGGTGCGCGTGCTGTCCTACGGCGCGGTGCTGGCCGAAGGTACGCCGGAGGAAGTCCGCCGCAACCCGCAGGTCATCGAGGCCTATCTCGGCAAGTCGGCGCACGGTTCGGCCGAAGGAGCGGCGGCGTGAGCGCGGCGGAGATCCTGACGCTCGACGGCATCGACGTCTTCTACGGCGCCAGCCAGATCCTGTTCGGCGTCTCGTTCGGCGTCGAGAAGGGCCAGTCGCTGGCGCTGCTCGGCCGCAACGGTGCCGGCAAGAGTACGACGATGAAGGCGATTATCGGCTTGGCGCCGCCCCGGCGCGGCGCCATATCGGTCCATGGCGTGGCGGTGCAGAAGTTCACGGCCGACCGCATCGCTCGCGAAGGCATCGGCTTCGTGCCCGAGGACCGGCAGATCTTCCCCGAGCACTCGGTCGAGGACAATCTCAAGATCGGCATCAAGACAGGTGTCGGCGGACGCTCCGACTGGACCCTGGAGAAGATCTACGACGTCTTCCCGATCCTGGCCTCCATGCGCACCCGCATGGGCGGCCGCCTCTCGGGTGGCGAGCAGCAGATGCTCACCATCGCGCGCACCCTGATGGGCAACCCCGACGTGCTCCTGCTCGACGAGCCCAGCGAAGGGCTGGCGCCGATCATCGTCGAGAAGATCGGCGAGTTGATCCAGCGGCTGCGCGGCATGGGCATCACCCTGATCGTGGCCGAACAGAACATGCATTTCTGTCTCGATATCGCGAGCCACGTGGCGGTGATCGACAAGGGCCACATCGTCTATCGCGGCTCGATCGACGAGCTGCGCGCCAACGACGACGTGAAGAAGCGCTATCTGGCCGTCTGATTGGCCGTCTGAAGCACGACCCTGAGGCCGGGGCGGGCGTCTTCGAGCCTGATCGAGAGGCCATGCAGGCCGGCGATGGCCTTCACCATGGCGAGGCCGAGGCCGCTGCCCGAGGTCGAGCGGCTGCGGTCGAGGCGATAGAAGCGGTCGAACACCTTGTCGTGCTCGATGGTCGGGATGCCCGGGCCGTTGTCTGCAACCTCCAGCTCGAAGCCCGTCTCCTGCTTGCGCAGGCGGAGCGAGAGCTTCGTGCCGGCCGGCGTATGACGCAGCGCGTTCTCCAGAAGGTTGGAGACAAGCTGGGCAAAGAGCTGGCGGTCACCGATCAGCCTCACGCCGCTGTCGATCTGCACCTCGAGCGGATGCTCGGCATCCTCGGCGACCGGCGTGTAGGTTTCGCCGAGGCTCGACAGCAGGTCGGACAGATCGAAGTCGGCGAAGCCGCTCTTCTGCGCGCCGGCCTCGACCTGGGCGATGCGCAGCAGGGCAGAGAAGGTCTCCAGCAGCGAGTCGGCTTCCTCGATGGCGGCGTCGGTCGCCGCCTCGTAGTCGGCGGTCGAGGTGGCGCGCTCGCGGGCATCTTCGAGCTGCTGGCGCAGGCGGCCGAGCGGCGTACGCAGGTCGTGGGCGATGTCGCTCGAAACCTGGCGCAGCCCGTCCATGAGCTGCTGGATGCGGGCCAGCATGGCGTTGAGGCTGGAGACGAGCTGGTCGATTTCGTCGTGCGTGCCGCGCACCGGGATGCGCGCCGAAAGATCGCCTTCCATGATGGCACGGCTGGTGCGGGTGATGGTGTCGATGCGGCGCAGGAAGTTGGCACCCAGCACGGCGCCGCCGGCGATCGCCAGCAGCAGGGCGAGCCCGCTCGACCAGAAGAAGGCGCGCACGATGGCATGCTGCATGTCGGTGAGCCGCGTCGAATCCTGGGCCACCAGCAGGAACGAGCCGTCGGGGAGGGTGAGGCCGAAGCCCATCAGCTTCGAGCGGTCGATATCGGCCTCGGGCGCCTCGCGCTGCGGGATGAAGTCTATCGAGCCTTCGACCGGCGGCATGCCGGGCAGGTTGCCGACCACGACGCGGCGGTTGGGCGCCTGCAACAGATAGAAGATGGGGCCGCGCGTGCGAAAGTTGATGCGCCGCGTGATCTGGTCGGCGAGGCCGGAAAGGCCGCTGCGCCGGTGTACCTCGGCAAGCTGATAGGCCTCGGAGCGCAGCACCGCCGACATGTCGCTCTGCATCGCCGCCGTCGCCGTCCAGTAGACGGTGACGAACAGCGCGCCGGCCGAGAGGATGAACAGGACGGCGTAGAGCAGCGGCAGGCGGAAGCTTGCCGAGCGCAGGATCCTAATCAGGCGCCCGGACGACATAGCCGGCCCCCCTGATCGTATGGAGCAGGGGCTTGTCGAAACCCTTGTCGATCTTGGAGCGCAGGCGGCTGATGTGCGTCTCGACGATGTTGGTCTTGGGGTCGAAGTGGAAGTCCCAGACCTTTTCGAGGAGCATGGTGCGCGTCACCACCTCGCCGGCATGGCGCAGCAGGTATTCCAGGATTTTGAACTCCTGGGCCAGCAGATCGATGCGCTTGCCGCCGCGTGTCACGGTGCGCGCCAGCAGGTCCATCTCGAGATCGCCGACGCCCAGCGAGGTTGCTGCCACGATCGGCGGCCGGCGGGCGAGGGCGCCGATGCGCGCCCGCAGCTCGGCGAAGGCGAAGGGCTTGGTGAGGTAGTCGTCGCCGCCGGCTTCGAGGCCGGCCACGCGATCGTCGACGCCGCCCATCGTGGTGAGGAAGAGCACCGGCGCCGTCATGCCGGAAGCGCGCGCGGCCTTCACGAGCGAGAGCCCGTCCATCGCCGGCAGCATGCGGTCGACGATCAGCACGTCGTACTTCTCGCCCGTGGCGAGGTAGAGCCCGTCGCGGCCGTTGTCGGCGTGGTCGACCACATGGCCGTGCTCGCGCAGGCCTTTGGCGATGTAGTCGGCGGTCTGTTTGTCGTCTTCAACGAGAAGGATTTTCACGACGCCCGTCTAACCGGCGCCGAGCCCCGGCGCAACGCTCCCCAACTATACAAACATTCAATCTGGCGGCCATCGGGACGCTACAGGTCGAAGCCCATATTCCGCGTGCCCCCAAGGAGGAGGTTTTAGATTATGAGCAAGACCAAGACCCGTATTCTGACTGCCCTGGCGCTGACGACCGCTCTCACGGCGCCGGCGCTCATCGCGCCGATGTTTACCGCGCCGGCAGCCGTTGCCGGCCAGCCTGTGGCCGCAGTCCAGGATTTCTCGGATCTGGCCGCCAAAGTCACCCCCGCCGTCGTGAACGTGGCCGTGACCATGAAGGCCGGCGCCGAGGATGGCGACGAGGCCCGCATGTCGGGCAACGCCCAGCAGCAGCAGATGGAAGAGTTCATGAAGCGCTTTGCCGAGCGCTTCGGCCAGCCGATGCAGCCGGGCCAGCGTCCGGACGGCAAGCGTGCGCCGTCGAAGGAGAAGGCCCAGGCCGTCGGCACGGGCTTCATCGTCGATGCCAAGGGCACGATCGTCACGAACTACCACGTGGTCGGCAAGGCCGACTCGATCACCATCACCATGGCGGACGGCACCAAGCTGCCGGCCAAGATGCTGGGTGGCGACGAGAAGACGGACCTCGCCGTGCTCAAGGTCGAGAGCGACAAGCCGCTGCCGTTCGTCACCTTCGGCGACGCCGGCAAGGTGCGCGTCGGCCAGGCGGTGATGGCAGTCGGCAACCCGTTCGGCCTTGGTGGCACCGTGACCACCGGCATCGTGTCGGCGCGCGGCCGTGACATCCACTCCGGTCCGTTCGACGACTACATCCAGACCGACGCGGCCATCAACCGCGGCAACTCGGGCGGCCCGCTGTTCGACATGGACGGCAAGGTGATCGGCATCAACACCGCCATCTTCTCGCCGACCGGCGGCAACATCGGCCTGGGCTTCGCCATTCCGTCCTCGCTCGCCGAGCCGGTGGTGGCGCAGCTCAAGGACAACGGCCGGGTCGAGCGCGGCCTGCTGGGTGTCCAGATCCAGCCGATGAGCAAGGAGATCGCCGAGAGCCTGTCGCTCAACAGCGAGAAGGGTGCCCTGGTGGCGATGGTCCAGCCGGACAGCCCCGCTCTGGCCGCCGGCGTGAAGTCGGGCGACGTGATCGTGAGCGTCGACGGCAAGAAGATCGAGGGCGTCAAGGAGCTGACGCGCATGATCTCGGCCATCAAGCCGGGCACCTCGGTGAAGCTGGGTGTGTGGCGCGACGGCAAGGACATGAGCCTGACGGCGAAGGTCGGCGACCAGAAGGAAGAGTCGGCGATCATCAAGGCCAAGGCCGACGGCAAGTCGGGTGAGGCTGCCAAGGCTCAGCCGCTGTCCTACGGCGTGTCGCTGGCGCCGCTCTCCTCGGAGGCGCGCAAGCAGCTCGGCCTCGACGGCGAGATGAAGGGTGTCGTGGTGGCCACGGTCGAGCCGGGCAGCCCGGCCGACGACCAGGGCCTGAAGGCCGGCGACGTCCTGCAGCAGGTCGGCAAGGACTCCGTCGACAGCCCGAAGAGCGCCGTCGAGAAGCTCACGGAAGCGAAGAAGACCGGCAAGCCGGTGCTGATGAAGGTGTATCGCGAAGGCATGACCCGCTTCGTCGCGATCTCTCCCCGCAGCGCCTGAGGCCGGTAGGACCCACTCAAGGGAGGCTCCAGTAACGCCTGGAGACTTGGGGGCGGGGTTGGTGCCTGGGCTATCTCTCCCCGGGTCATGGGTGCCAACCCCGTTCGCAGTTCCTAATCCGAGTTGGGTGGAGGCCCCCGCCGCCACCCACTACCTACCGCCCCGCACCGCAAACTCATCCCCGGGTTGGTGTTGGGCGGTTTTTTTGAGCGAATTCGTTAAGGGGGAGGCAGCCGGTCAACGGCTGTCTTGGGAGGGTGGGGCTAGGCAGCGTACGTACCTAGTACCCACTCTTTTCGCTGCCAGCCTACAGGGCTGGCATTACTTCTTTGGCCAGAAGCTCGACCGAGCGCGCCGATTCCTCGAACGACAGATCGCCAAAGGCGAGCCGGCAGAGGCAGTAGTTGATGCCGGCAATCTCGTTGTCGCGCATCAGCCGGTCGCGCACGGTCGAGGGTGACCCGGCGATGATGTAGCCACCCTCCAGAGCGGCCTCGAACTCGGCAGGGATCATCTGCCGCGGCAGGCCAACCCCGTGGGCGCGCCAGAGATGAATGAGGGCGTCGTACCACAATGCGAAGGCACGCTTGGCGGCCGACTGCGCTTCCTTGTCGGTGTCGCCGACCACGACGTGGCGGCTGAGTCCGATCAGGGGCATGTCCTGTTCGGTGCGGCCCAGCGCCTTCCAGGCGGCGCGGTAGCGGGCGGCGAACTGGCCGACGGCCTCGGCCTTCATGCCGACCACCGTATTGCAGGCCTGCTGCGCCAGCCGGTCCGCGCTCTCCAGAGAGTTGGCGCCATACCAGAGCGGCGGGTGCGGGCGTTGCACGGGCCGCATCTCCATCGGCACGTCCTTGAAGGTGAAGTATTTACCCTGATGGTCGAGACGCTCCCGCGTCAGCCCCTTGAGGAGGACTTGCAGCGCTTCGGCAAAACGTTCCGGCCCCGTGGCGGGATCGACGCCGTAGTAGCCGACTTCATAGGGAGAGATGCCGCGCCCGACGCCGAGTTCGAGACGGCCGCCACTCATCTGGTCGAGCATGCAGATCTCGTCGATCAGCCGCAGCGGGTGGTAGAGGTTCACGGTGTAGACCAGCGGCCCGAAGCGCAGCCGCTTGGTCCGCTGCGCCACGGCAGCGAGGAAGACGCTGGGCGACGGCGCCATGCCCAGCGGCGTCGCGTGATGCTCGGCCAGATGATAGGCGTAGAAGCCCGCGCGCTCGTAGAGTTCGATCAGGCGCAGGCGATCTTCGAATTGCCGGCCGAGGTCGAGGCCGGCGCGATCCATGTGGTCGAAGACGCCGAATTTCAAAGCGCGCGTTTCTTCGAGGAGATCACACCGCTGGCGATGCCGTGCCACTCGATCGTGCCGGCGAGGCGGGAGTGCTCGATCTTCGGGCAGCGGTTCATCACGACCCTGAGGCCGGCCTTCTCGGCGCGCTCGGCCGCGGCTTCGTTCACGACGCCGAGCTGCATCCACACGATCTTCGCGCCGTGCCGGATGGCCTCGTCGGTAATGGGGCCGGCGGCTTGGGAATTGCGGAAGATATCGACCATGTCGGCCTTGACCGGCAGCTCGTCCAGCGAGGCGTAGACCTTCTGGCCCAGGATCTCCTGGCCGGCGGCGGCCGGGTTGACGGGGATGACCTTGTATCCCCGGTCCAGCAAGTATTTCATCGCGAAATAGGACGGTCGATTCCAGTTGGCCGAAGCGCCCACCATGGCGATGGTCTTGGTGTCGCGCAGGATCTTGCGCAGGTAGTTGTCTTCGTAATGGTCGCTAAAGGCGGCTGGCATGGGGGGAGTATACATGGCTCTGCCGAAGCTGTTCGAACCGATTTCGATCCGTGATGTCGCCCTGAAGAACCGCGTCGTCGTGGCGCCCATGCACCAGTATTCGGCGGTCAAGGGTTTCGCCACCGATTGGCACCTGATGAATGCCGGACGCTATGCCGCCGGCGGCGCCGGCCTCGTCATCATGGAGTCAACCAAGGTCGAGCGGCGCGGCTGCGGCACGATCGGCGATCTCGGCCTGTGGGACGATGCCTTCGTGCCCGGGCTGAAGCGCTGCACCGATTTCATCCGCCTGCACAATTCGGTTCCCGGCATCCAGCTCGGCCATTCCGGCCGCAAGGCGCGGCGCTTCCGTCCCTGGGAAGGCGGGGCACCGCTGAAGCCATCGCCCGAGATCGACGACTGGGATCAATGGGAACTGGTGTCGTCGAGCGGCATCAACTCGCCCGAGTCCGATCCGACGCCACGCGCCCTTACCCGCGCGGAGATCCCCGAGGTCGTCGAGCGCTGGGGGCAGGCGGCCCGGCGTGCCCACGAGGCAGGCTTCGACGTGCTCGATGTCCATGCCGCGCACGGATACCTGATCCACCAGTTCCTCTCGCCGTTCTCCAACGTGCGCAACGACGAGTATGGCGGCAGCGAACTCAACCGCATGCGCTTCTGCATCGAGGTGGTGGAGAGCGTGCGCGCCCACTGGCCGGCGTCGAAGCCGCTGTTTGTGCGCTTCTCCGTCGAGGACGACGCTGGCTGGGGGCCGGACCAGAGCGTCGCCCTGGCCAAGATCCTGAAGCCCAAGGGCGTCGACGTGATCGACTGCAGTTCGGGCGGCATGCGCGGCGCGCCGGTGGTGGGCTCGGGCCCCGTCACCTATGGCTACCAGGTGCCCTATGCCGAGCGGCTGCGGAAGGATGCCGACATCATGACCATGGCCGTCGGGTTGATCGTCCATGCCGATCAGGCGGAGCAGATCCTCCAGGAGGGCAGGGCTGACCTGATCGCGCTGGCACGGGAGCTGCTCTACAATCCCAACTGGCCGATGGATGCCGCGCAGAAGCTCGGCGTCGACCAACAGTTCGGCTCGGTGCCGCCGCCGCAGGCCTACTGGCTCGCCAAGCGCGCGCAATCGGTGAAGAGCGTGGTCCCGTCGACGTACATGAAAGGCATGAATGCCGGCTGAAAGCCGATACGCCGACACAAAGAACGGAGCGAGGGATGGATACGGTAGTGCACAGTCGCATCGACATGAGCGAAGCCGAGTGGACCGCACGTTGCGATCTCGCGGCGCTCTATCGCATCACCGATCACTTCGGCTGGACCGACACGATCGACACCCATATGTCGGTGCGCATCCCGGGCGAGCCGAACTGCTTCCTGATCAATAACTACGGCGACCTGTTCGACGAGATCACCGCGTCCAGCCTCGTGAAGATGGATCTGGACGGCAAGGTCTATGGCAAGGATGGCCGGTTCAATGCCGCGGGTTTCACCATCCATAGCGGCGTCTACAAGGCGCGGCCCGACGCCAATTGCGTGATGCACACCCATACGCGCGCCGGCACGGGCGTCTCGGTGCTGAAGAAGGGTATCCGGCCGATCAGCCAGGATGCGCTCTCGGTGTACGACGATCTCGTCTATCACGAGTACGGCATGCCGACCTCGGACGAGGAATGCGAGGCGCTCGGCGTGACCTGCCAGGGCGGCAACTCGGTCGTGCTGCGCAATCACGGCCTGCTGACGGTCGGCGCGACCATCCCCGGTGCGTTGCGGCGTATGTACATGCTGGAACGCGCCTGCGAGGTTGAGGTGATCGCCCGCAGCCTCGACGAGGAGCCGGCGCCGATCGACCCGGATGTCGTGCGTCAGTACGGCGAGCGTGCCCGGCAGATGCGGGCCAATCCCGAGTACGGCGTGACCTACTGGAACGCCGCGCTACGCCAGGTTCAGGGCAAGGGGACCGACTGGCGGCAGTAACGCCCGACGCAGACGGCCGTCGGCGGAGAGGACGCGCCTAGCGCCCGTTCCACTCCGGCTTGGGCTTCTTGTTCACGAAGGCGTCGATGCCGGCCTGGGCATCCTCGCGCTGGATCGCGCCCGCCATGAACTCGGTGGCATAGGCATAGGCCTGACCCAGTTCCATCGTCATGTGGCGATGGAACATCGCCTTGCCTTCGGCAATCTGCTGCGGCGGCTGGGCGGCGATGCGATTGGCCAGCGCCATCGTCGCCGCATCGAGTTCCGCCGGTGGCACGACGCGGCTCACCAGCCCGTCACGCAACGCCGTTGCGGCATCGACGAACTCGCCGGTGAAAAGCATGTCGAGGGCGCGCTTGGGTCCGACGTTGCGGCCGACGGAAACCGAAGGCGTGCCGCAGAAGAGACCGTTGTTGATGCCCGACGTGGCGAAGGTCGCGACGCTCGACGCCACGGCGAGATCGCAGGCGGCCACGAGCTGACAACCTGCTGCCGTCGCGACAGCCTTCACCTTGGCGATGACGGGCTGCGGCAGGCGTTGGATCGAGACCATCATCGCCGAGCAGCGCGTCAGGAGGCCGTGGTGGAAGGCGTAGTCGCGTGTCGAGGCGACCTCGCGCAGATCGTGGCCTGTCGAAAAGGCGCGGTCGCCCTGAGCCTCGATGACGACGCAGCGGATCTCGCGGTCCTTCGCGAGCCTGTCGAATTCCGCCTGCAGGGCGTCTATAAGCTCGCCCGAGAGCGCGTTCATGGCGTGCGGGCGGTTGAGCGTGAGGATCGCGACCCGACCTTCGTCGCGGCGCAACAGGACAGGTTCGTTGGGGGCGGCAGTCATGGCGCCAGTCTATGGGAAGAGGGGAGTTGCGTCATGCCGGTGATGTCGCCCGACGAGCTGTTGAAGTTCCTCGAAGAGCATTTTCCGCAGTCGTCGCACCTCAATCTGTCGATCGAGCATCTCGACGACAAGACCATCCGGCTGCGCCTGCCGACCGACGAGCGGAACTTGCGCCCGGGGGGCACAATCTCGGGGCCGACCCTGATGTGGTTGGCCGATTGCGGCTTCTACATGCTGATCCTGGCCCAGCTCGGGCCGGTGGCGCTGGCCGTCACCACCAACCTCAACATCAACTTCATGCGCAAGCCCGAGCCGGGCGACGTGATCGGCGAAGGACGCCTGCTGAAGCTCGGAAAGTCGCTCGCGGTGGGCGATTTTACGATGTGGAGCGACGGCAAGCCCGACCCGGTGGCCCATGCCACGCTGACCTATGCAATTCCGCCCGCTTCAAGGAGTTAAGAGGAGGTATAATAATACCTCTATCTTAAGCCATTGATTCTAATAGGATATTTCTGGAGATTTGACATCTCCCGGTTCTCTCTCCATAAGCGCGCGCTCATTGGAAGAAAGAACCATGCATACCCTTAGCAACCGTACTGTCAGTCTCAAGACTGCCGACGTGCAGAAGAAGTGGGTGCTGATCGACGCCGACGGCCTCGTGCTCGGTCGGCTCGCCTCGATCATCGCCATGCGCCTGCGCGGCAAGCACAAGCCGACATTCACCCCGCACATCGATTGCGGCGACAACATCGTCGTGATCAACGCCGAGAAGGTGCGCCTGACCGGCCGCAAGGCCGAGCGGGAAGTCTTCTACTGGCACACCGGCCATCCCGGCGGCATCAAGGGCGAGACCCTGGGCAAGCGCCTCGAAGGCCGCTTCCCCGAGCGCGTCCTCATCAAGGCGGTCGAGCGCATGATCACCCGTGGTCCGCTCGGCCGTGCGCAGATGAAGAACCTGCGCGTCTTCGCGGGCCCCAACCACGAGCATGAGGCGCAGCAGCCGGAGAAGCTCGACGTTGCCGCAATGAACCGCAAGAATTCGAGGATCGGCTAACATGGCTACCGAACTTTCGTCCTTTGCCGAACTGAAGAAGGCGCCGGTCGTTGCCGGCACCCAGACTCCGGCGCCGCTCCGCGAGAAGGAAGTCGACAGCCAGGGCCGCGCGTACGCCACTGGCCGCCGCAAGAACGCGGTCGCCCGCGTGTGGGTCAAGCCCGGCACGGGCAAGATCACGGTCAACGGCCGCGACCAGACGATCTACTTCGCGCGTCCGACGCAGCGCATGATGATCCAGCAGCCGTTCGACGTGTCGCAGCGCAATGGCCAGTTCGATGTCGTTGCCACCGTGTCCGGTGGTGGCCTCTCGGGCCAGGCCGGTGCGGTTCGTCACGGCATTGCCCAGGCACTCTCGAAGTTCGAGCCCGGCCTGCGCGGTGCGATGAAGACCAGCGGCTTCCTCACCCGCGACAGCCGCGTGGTCGAGCGCAAGAAGTACGGCCGTGCCGGTGCCCGTCGCCGCTTCCAGTTCTCCAAGCGCTAATCTGCGGCTTGGTCTATCTTCGAAGGGCGCCGCGAGGCGCCCTTCGTTTTTGTGGAGTGGAGTAGCGATCCGATGTCCGGCCTCATCGTGCCCTTCAATGGCCTCGTCCCGAAGATCGACAAGTCGGCCTTCATCGCGCCGAACGCGACCCTGATCGGCAATGTCGAGATCGCCGCCAATTGCGGCATCTGGTTCGGCGCCGTCCTGCGTGGCGACGGCCCGCCGATCAGGATTGGCGAGAATTCCAACATCCAGGACGGCTGCGTGATCCACATCGCCGCGCGGGGCGTGGGGACGACCGTCGGCCGCAACGTCACCGTCGGCCATCTCGCGCTACTGCATGCCTGCGAAGTGCAGGACGATTCCTTTATCGGCATGCACTCGACGGTGCTCGACGAGGCCGTCGTCGAGACCGGCGCGATGGTGGCGGCGGGCGCCGTCGTCACGCCGCGCAAGATCGTGCGCAAGGGCGAGCTGTGGGCCGGCAATCCTGCCGTCAAGATGCGCGACATCACGGAGAAGGATCTCGAGTCCTTCCGCCGCTCCGCCGCAGGCTATGTGCAGCTCGCACAGGCCTATCGCGGCGATGTTCCGAAGGCTGCGGAGTAGCGCCTAGCGCTGAACGTTCGTACCTGCCGGCGAGGTGGGCTGGGCGAGGCCGGTGGGCGCAGGAGGAATTTCCATGTTCTTCCGCTCGAGAAGTTTCTCCATGGTCGCGACAGCTTCCGCCGGATGGCCGTTGTCGCAATCGATACGCGCACCGATGCGGGTATGATTGCGCTCGCCGTCGGAGTTCTCGCCGCGGCTGGCGGCATATCGGTCGAAGTACGAGATGAGCTGATTGCAGCGGGCCTTGGGATCGGGCGACGTCTGGCTGGAGACGGATTGTGCGGAGACGGTGTTCGTGGCGCCGGCAGCAAGGACGACAGCCAACACGAACGATGAACGAAACAAATCTGAAAACATTTCAGGCTCACGACTAGGCATGATCGCAACGGCCGGATCATGATCGGCACGAGCGTTTCCATCCGCGCCTGAGATGAGAGGCAGCCCAACGAACGGCAAGGTGGCGGCCATGCATGCCGGTCTTGCTATGGTAGGTGAGAGTGATGGTCGCTGGGCCGCTTGCGATTCGCCGATCGATGCCCAGAGTAACAATCACGAAACAAAAATGAGATGAGTCTCGATCAATGTCCAAGACGACACGCGCCACTGATCAACTCAAGAAGTCCGGCGTCGCTTTTTCCGTTCATACCTACGACTACGATCCGAACGCGGATCGGATCGGCCTTCAGGCGGCGGAAGCCCTTGGAGAATCGGCAGAGCGCGTGTTGAAGACATTGATGGCGTTGGTCGACGATAAGCCGGTCTGCGTCATCGTTCCGTCGGACAGCGAAGTGTCGATGAAGAAACTCGCGGCGGCCTTCGACGGCAAGTCCGCGCAGATGATGAAGCCGCCGGATGCCGAGCGGATCACCGGCTACAAGGTAGGCGGCATCAGCCCCTTCGGACAAAAGCGACAGGTGCCTACCGTCATCGACGAGCGGGCGCTCGCCCACGACTATGTCTTCATCAACGGCGGTCAGCGCGGCCTGCAGGTGAGGCTCGCGCCGGGGCAGGTACTGCAGGTGCTCGATGCGAAGGCTGCGCCCTTGAAAGGGAACCGCTAGGCGGTTGCACTTGCTCTGCTGTCACTGGAGGTCGAGTAATCGTAGGGTTCGCGCCCACGCACGAGCTCCAAGCTCCTTGTCGGCGTCGTCGGTTCCGCCATGAGCATGCAACGTCGAGCGCGCCTTGGTTTCACCGGGGAACAAGATGCGGTGTCCCGCCGGCGGATGAATTTCTAGGTTGATGGATTTGCCGACCCTCGCGGCGCGATCGACAAGAGATCGAGCAAACCAGTCCGACGGCCAAAGGGCATCATCACCACCGGCGACGAGGAGGACTGCCGCCTTCGAACGCTCGATCGGAATGGCGGCTTCGACGGCTTCCTCGGCAAAGCGCTTCAGACTCTGCTGGTGCCAGCTACGATAGGCGACCAGGCCGTCGCGCTTCTCGCGTCGCCAGTAGGGATCTAAGGCAACAAACGGAAGTGGCTCGCCATCGAGTGTCCAAGAGGAGCGCAGTGGCCAACCTTCACCGTCGAGACCAGGCCCTACGTTAGACCAAACGACAGAGGTTGGGCTCGTTGCGACGACTGCTTCAATGCGAGGGTCAAGTACGGCTAAGAGCAGCGCCGCTTCGGCTCCCTTCGACGTGCCCACAACTGCAACACGCCTGCAGCCTCGGTTGAGCAAGGTGTCTATCGCAGGCGAAAAATGCTCGAGCGGTATCTCGCAGATGCCCGGACTCTGACCGGGACCACCGAACCAGCGCAGCGCGAGGGCAGGGGTGCCGGCTCGAGCGAACAACTCGGCCCTTTCAATGTCTGGCCTTCCGCTGGATCCATGGAGCACCAATACCCCGACCTCATGTGGCTGCGCCGGCGTGAAAAGCACACCCTGAACACGACCCGATAATTCTTCAGTCGCCAATGGCATGTATTTCCCCGAAGAGACGACCCAGTGCCGGCTTGAGGTCAGAGGGAGGTGTAGGAAGTAGTGCTCAGGGGCGGAATAGAACTACCGACACTGCGATTTTCAGTCGCCTGCTCTACTACAGGTACCATCATCTCGATGTTACGCTATCAGGCTTACTCGCCCGAGCGCACCTTCACGTAGCTGCCGGGCGCATCTTCGATGGCGGGCAGGCCGCCTTCGCCGGGTACGCGCGCGGGAACCTTGGGGCCGGAGAGGGCGGAGAGCCACTTGTCCCAGTCGTGCCACCACGAACCGGGAAACTCCTTGGCGCCGGCTTGCCATTCGGCCAGGGTCGGCGGGTTGGTCGCCGTCTCGTTCAGCCAGTGCTGGTATTTCTTGTTGCGCGGCGGATTGACGACTCCCGCGATGTGGCCCGAACCCGCCAGCATGAAACGCACGGGGCCCTTGAAGATCTGCGTTGCCTTGTAGACCGACTTCGCGGGTGCGATGTGATCTTCCTTGCCGGCCTGCAGATAGACCGGGATGGTGATCTTCCGGAGGTCGATCGGCACGCTGTCGACGGCCAGTCCCCCCGGCTGGCTGAGCAGGTTCTTCTGGTACATGTTGCGCAGGTAGTAGCTGTGCAACGCCGCCGGCATCCGCGTGGCGTCGGCGTTCCAGTAGAGCAGGTCGAAGGGGAAGGGATCCTTGCCCATCAGATAGTTGTTCACGACGAACGACCAGATGAGGTCGTTGGCGCGCAGCATGTTGAACGTCGTCGCCATCTCGGCCCCTTCGAGATAGCCCTTCTTGCCCATCATCTGCTCGATGCCGGCGAGCTGATCCTCGTCAATGAAGACGCCCAGTTCGCCGGGTTCGGTGAAGTCGACCTGGGCGGTGAAGAAGGTGCAGGCGGCGATGCGATCGTCGTCGCGCGCCGCCATGTAGGCGAGTGTCGTCGCCATCAAGGTGCCGCCGATGCAGTAGCCGATTGCCGAGACCTTGCGCTGCCCGGTCGCCTTCTCGATGGCATCGAGCGCCGCGAGGGGGCCCTTCTTCATGTAGTCTTCGAACACAAATCCCGCGAGGCGCTCGTCGGGATTGACCCAGGAAATCACGAACACCGTATAGCCTTGTTCCGTGGCCCACTTGATGAACGAGTTCTCGGGCTTGAGGTCGAGGATGTAGAACTTGTTGATCCAGGGCGGCACGATCAGCAGCGGAACCTGATAGACCTCCGCCGTGGAGGGAGCGTACTGGATGAGCTGTATCAGCTCGTTCTGATAGACCACCTTGCCCGGAGAGGTGGCGACATTGCCGCCGACCTTGAAGGCATCCATGTCGGTCTGCCGGATCGCCAGCTTGCCTTTGCCGCGCTCCAGGTCCGTCAGCATGTTCTGCAGGCCCTTGAGCAGGTTCTCGCCCTTGGACTCGACGGTTGCCTTCACGACCTGCGGATTGGTCATCGCGAAGTTCGAGGGCGACATCGCGTCGATGAACTGGCGCGTATAGAAGTCGACCTTCTTGGCGGTCTTGTCGTCGACGCCTTCGACCTCCTTCACGGTGCCCTGCAGCCAGCGCGCCGTGAGCAGGTAGGACTGCTTCAGGTAGTCGAAGACGACCTCGTCCTTCCAGGCCGGATCGTTGAAACGCTTGTCTCCCTTGGCCGGTTCGGCGACCGGGGCGGCGGGCTGCCCCATCATCCGCTGCGCCGTGACTTGCCAGAGGTTCATATACTGCTGCCAGAGCTCCATCTGGGCCTGAACCAGCCGGTTCGGATCGGCCAGCATCTTGGCCGTGAAGTCCATGAAGGTCTGGGTGAGCTGCAGCGGGTCGGCCGGCTGCGGCCCGTCGGCCTTGTAGCGCTCGGAGAAGTCCTGCAGCAGCTTTTGGCTGCGTGTAGCGATATCCTTGAAGGCCGTCTGGAGTTTCTCGGTTTCCTCTGGAGACAGTGCGGAAAAGGCCGTGGGGGCGGGCGTATCCGACATGCGTTTCCCCTTTTGATTCATTGCCTTTATGGCGTTTCTTGCGGTAATTTCAACGGCCCGGTACCATACCTTGTGTCATGTTCCCGGGTCGCGACCCGCCCCCAATTGGTAGGCTGCGACAACAGACGGGTCAATTTTCCTCTCGGGCTCCGCTAAACAAGGCCTCCGCGAGGCCCCAGCAACGGACAACAGGCGACAGTGGTGACGACAATGCAGCGACGACAGGACACGAACGGCAGAGGCCGATGGCTCGGCCTGCTCGGTGTGTCCATGCTCGCCTTCGTGGCCGGCTGTGACTGGTTCAGCAGCTCGACGCCGGTCGGCGCGCCGCCGCGTCCGGGTGCGGATCGCCAGGTGCAGCCGAGCGCGGCCCTGCCGGCGCCGAGCGCTAACCGCAGCTATGAATCGGGGACGGTGGCTGTCGACGAGACGCGTGGCGGTGGCGCAATTGGCTCCATCGTCGCCGGCAAGGGCGGTCAGAAGGCCCAGAAGGAAGCCATCGAGAAAGAGCAGATGGAGCGCGACAAGAAGGATCGCGAAGCCCGTCTGGAGCGCGAGGCCGAAGACAAGGAACGCAAGGCGAGGGAAAAGGAAGCCGAGAAGGGGACGGGCGGCTCCGCGCCTCCCAGCGCAGCACCTGCCGGCGTAGCCCCGCCCAGTGCGGCGCCGTCGATCGAAGCGGCACCGGCTGCGGTACCGCCACCGGCTCCTGTTTCGACCACACCGATCCCCGCACCGGCGCAGCCTGCCACGGATGCGGCGCCCCAGGCGCCGGCCGCTCCGGCGCCGGAAACGCCCGCTGCTCCGGTGCCCGAGAAACAGTCGGCCTTGCCTGCGGGTACCCACATTGCCGCCGACCGGCGCGTCGACATCTTCGCCAGCATCTAAGGCGTCGAAGGAAGAACCCATGGACGATTCCGAATTTCACCGGCTGAAGCGCCTGCCGCCTTACGTGTTCGCGGAAGTGAACGCCATGAAGGCTCGCGCTCGCGGCGCCGGTCAGGACGTCATCGATCTCGGCATGGGTAATCCCGACCTGCCGACCGCACCACACATCGTCGCCAAGCTCGCCGAGGCTGCGGCCAATCCGCGGGCGCACGGCTACTCCGCGTCGCGCGGCATCCCGGGCCTGCGCAAGGCGCAGGCTGCCTACTATTCGCGCCGCTTTGGCGTCGAACTGGATCCCGATTCCGAAGTCATCGTGACGTTGGGATCGAAGGAAGGTCTCGCCAACCTCGCGCAGGCGATCACCTCGCCCGGCGACACCGTGCTGGTCCCCAACCCCAGCTATCCGATCCATCCCTACGGCTTCATCATCGCCGGCGGTTCGGTGCGCCACATTCCGGTGCCGGGCTCGACCTCGATCGAGGAGTTCCTGCCGGCGCTGGAGCGCGCGGTGCGGCACGCGGTGCCGAAGCCGCTTGCCCTGGTGTTGAACTATCCGTCGAACCCGACGGCGCAGGTGGTCGATCTCGATTTCTATGCGGCCATCGTCGACTTCTGCAAACGCGAAGGCATCTGGATTCTGTCCGACCTGGCCTATGCCGAGATCTACTTCGACGGCGTGCCGCCGCCGTCGGTGCTGCAGGTGCCGGGCGCCCGCGACATCGCCATCGAATTCACTTCGATGAGCAAGACCTATTCGATGGCTGGCTGGCGCATGGGCTTTGCGGCCGGCAACAAGACGCTGATCCAGGCCCTGACCCGCATCAAGTCGTACCTCGACTACGGCGCCTTCACGCCGATTCAGGTGGCGGCAACGGCGGCGCTGAACGGCCCGCAGGATTGCATCGTCGAGGCGCGCAACACCTACAAGGAACGGCGCGACGTTCTGATGGAAGGCTTGAGGGGGGCGGGCTGGGACCTGCCGGCGCCGTCCGCCAGCATGTTTGCCTGGGCGCCGCTGCCTAAGGAATTCGCCGAGCTGGGCTCGCTGGCCTTCTCGAAGCTGCTGCTCACGCAGGCCAACGTGGCGGTCTCGCCCGGTATCGGCTTCGGCGAGCATGGCGACGGGCATGTCCGCATCGCGCTCGTCGAGAACAAGCACCGTATCCGTCAGGCCATCCGCAACATTCGTCAGGTGCTGGCCGACCCCGGTCGGTCCATCGATCTTTACCTGCGCGGTGTTGGGGACAATATCACGCCGATCAAGGCTCGCGCCTGACCCCATCCTGTCGTAT